>Ga0209066_10000022_pt1 | contig 215806 bp, 172 predicted proteins | sample All_14_2_FD_187198 | JGI IMG/M metagenome (GOLD analysis project Ga0209066, IMG submission 187198) | Freshwater microbial communities in response to fracking from Pennsylvania, USA - Allegheny Zone_MetaG_DW_15 (SPAdes) (version 2) ...
TATATAGCCAAAGACAAAAGAAATGAATTTATTACAGAATTTAATAATCCAGAATCTGAATATCGTAGGGTTTTAAGTCAAATTATTTTAGTTCGCATGACTGATTTAAAATTTGAGGACTTTACACAAGAATCTTTGTCCTATTTGTTCGAAGAATTAAAAAATATCATAGTAAAATCTTATGATTCTAACATTCTGTCTGAAATTTCAACCGAGCAATTTGTAACTGAACAAATGTTACCGTTATATAAAGAATCGCAAGGTTTACAACGTAAAAATTTAAAAATTTTAATAGAAAGAATTGGGGAAGACCATAAACGCAGATATTTGGTAGAATAAAACTTGCATTTGTTAATTGAATAAAGGAAAAGGAATTGGTCCTGTATAAAAGGAACATATATAAAGTGAATTCAACATACATTCCTTCTATACAGGTATATGTAGAGTTGCATTTACACACGATATCCCATCGCGTGCAGCATTCAAATTTTTTCCAAGATGTCAATGAACTAGCAATCAACAGTCAGTAAAAAAGTCGGAACCGCTGATTAAGCAGATTTTTTTGATTACCATGATTAGTCCATCCGTCGTTATGGACATTTTTTGCATAATCCAAATGTCGGTGTTTAGGGACATTTTTCGCATAATCCAACCCTGTGACGCGATGAATCGCGTCTCTACGGGTGGGAACATGAGGGTTTTCAGCATGAAAGCAATCAGCTTTAGGAATCAGAATTTACCCAAATAAACAGAATCTGAAACTTTCTTTTTGCTCTCAGAAGCCAGCAACCTTGGATTACTAAAGAACATCCAAACGTGGTAAGCGCTGCTACCAGCTGAAGAAACATCCACACTTCCAGTACCATCCTTGCGGTAACCTATACATTCAAAAAACTGTGGCTTTTCGCTTTCAGGGTACAGCAAAACAAAAGCTTCGTCATTTTTTCTTGAAGCTGACCCGCTTGAAATACCGTTCCAGCTTATAGTAATTCTGTTTGTCTCAATTTCCACTGAAGTAATTTCCGGTGCAGTGAGCTTTCCTCTTGAAATCTTCACAGCGGGGTAATCGAGAACCTGATTTCCGTTATCAAGTTTAATAACATTCTTCAGTAAATCTGAAACACATTCGTTGTAAGGCGATAATTTATCCGAATCCTGGTAACCCACCCGGATAACCGGTTTAATTCCTTTAAGGAATTCGTTTACGACAAACAGTTTATTCCTCTGTGATTTTTGTCCCGCAGTTGGCTGAGCTTTATACTGAGGGCGTGCTTTAACTACCTGAACATCTTTGTGTTTAGTAAGAACAAGATTACCGACCAGTCCTGTGAGAACTCCGTTTCTGATTTTAGCCATGAAATGTAATTGTTAGTGTTAGATTTAGTTTGATTTTAGTCTGTATTGTGTTCGCATTGCAGTCGCATTACGTTCGCATAGTGTTCGCATTTTTATACCCAAAATGCGAAGGAAATGCGAACACAATGCGAACACAATGCGAACACAATTAGAATCAAATATAGCGAATTATGGAATTATAGGCAAATACTTACGATATTTTGATTGATAATTTTTTGTGGGTCATTTAGAACTTTAACCGATTGAATATCCGATTATTTTTGACAAGATGGTACGGTGAGAAATAGCGATATAAAATAAGTCAGGTAAACTAATTATGAATTAGTTTACCTGACTTAAAACCTTCTTATAAATACTATAAAATCAATAGTTTACTCTACTCAATCTCCACCAGCAAGCAGTTCTTAGGAACCAGGTCGCCTTTTTTAACGTTGATTTTTTTGATGGTACCGTCGATGGGGGCGATGATGTTGTTAGCCATTTTCATGGCTTCAAGTTCAAGAAGGATGGTGCCTTTCTTTACCTTGTCGCCTTCTTTGGCTGAAACACCGAGGATAGTGCCCGGGATAAATGAGTAAACATGCCCGGGGACATCGGGTGAGTAAGGCTTACGGTCGAGGAACTTCCTGGTAAGCCTTGTTTTATACTTTACATTGTCAATTACAATCGTTCTTATTTCGTGCGATTCGTGACTTCCTGACATAATTCCCTTTTTTTAGAATGGAGGTATTCCGTGTTTCTTCTTTGGTGTATCCTGTACTTTCTCTGATGAAATGGAGAGGGCATGGATAAGCATATTCCTTGTCTCGGAAGGTTCAATTACGGCATCAACATAGCCATAGGCAGCAGCCACATACGGATTTGCGAATTTATCCTTGTATTCCTTGATTTTCTGCTTGCGCATTTCATCAGGGTTCTCGGCATTCTTGATTTCATTCCTGAAGATGATATTGGCAGCACCCTCAGGCCCCATAACAGCGATTTCGGCGGTAGGCCATGCAAATACGAAGTCGGCGCGCAGGTGGCTTGAGCACATGGCAATATAGCCTCCGCCGTAAGCTTTGCGTGTGATAACCGTCATTTTGGGGACGGTAGCCTCGGAGTATGCATAAAGTACCTTGGCACCATGGCGGATAACACCTGCATGTTCCTGGTCGATGCCCGGCAGGTATCCCGGAAGGTCAACCAGAGTTACCAGCGGGATATTAAAGGCATCGCAGTAGCGGATAAAGCGGGCGGCCTTGTCGGAAGAGTCAACATCGAGCACACCGGCGAGCACCAGTGGCTGGTTGGCCACGAAGCCCACTGTATTGCCGTTAAGCCTTGCAAAGCCGATTACTATATTGGCGGCAAACATACTCTGGATTTCGAAGAATTCAGAATCATCGGTAATTGCCCTGATCACATCCTTTACATCGTAAGGCTGGCGCGGATTGGTCGGGAAAATAGTATCGATATTATAGCTTCTTGTGCGGGGTGGTTTCTTGGGGAAAGCCTCGGCACGTTTGATATTGTTCCAGGGAATGAAGCTGCAGAGTGTTTTAATCTGCTCAAAGCATTCAGTTTCACTTTCGGCGAAGAAGTGGGCGTTGCCTGTAATTTCGCTCTGTACGCGGGCACCGCCAAGTTCTTCCATGGAGATCTCCTCACCAAGCACTGTTTTGATAACTTCAGGGCCGGTGATGAACATCTTTGATATTTTATCTACAACGAATACAAAATCGGTAAGGGCAGGCGAATAAACGGCACCACCGGCGCAGGGGCCGAGGATAACACTGATTTGCGGGATTACTCCTGAAGCCTGTGTGTTCCTGTAAAAGATTTCACCATAACCTGCCAGTGAGTTAACGCCTTCCTGTATACGGGCACCGCCTGAGTCGTTGATCCCGATGATAGGCACCTTAAGTTTCATGGCGTGGTCCATAATCTTGGTGATCTTCTTGGCATGCATCCATCCGAGAGAACCGCCGGCCACTGTAAAGTCCTGTGCATAAATACACACGGGGTAACCATTCAGGGTACCAGTACCAGTAATAACACCATCGCCGGGAAGGTATTTGTCGCTCATGTCGAAGTCCTTGCCGGCATGTTCAACAAACAAGTCGTATTCATGGAATGACTTAGGATCAAGTAGCGCAATGATACGTTCACGGGCAGTCATTTTACCTGTGGCTTTCTGCTTGTCAATAGCTACCTGCCCGCCTCCCATTAATGCATCGCGCATCCTCTTCTTGAGGTCAGATGTTTTTTTTGTTAATGACATTTGTGTGATTTTAGATTATACCCTGTTATCCCAATGATTTTCGAAAAAGCAAACAAAGGTACTACTAAAAACAAAAAGTAAAAGTAACGATGCCTCTTTTGTGCCACCCAGGATATTATTAATTTATGTAAGTGCCTGATAATACGAGACTATATAAAAAGCCCTTTGTTCAAAGGCAGGTAAATTTTAAGGTAATCTTAAGCTAAGGCAGTCACTTCACCCCAGGAGGAGCACCTCACCCAGTTCACCTCACCCCGGCCCTCTCCTCAAGGAGAGGGGGCCAATGCGTTATCACCTCACCCCCCGCCCTCTCCTCAAGGAGAGGGAGCTAATGCGACAACAACCAGTAAAGTCCTTTCTCCCTCTCCTTGAGGAGAGGGTCGGGGTGAGGTGCCTTTCTCCCTCTCCTTGAGGAGAGGGTTGGGGTGAGGTGCCTTTCTCCCTCTCCTTGAGGAGAGGGCCGGGGTGAGGTGAGAGGAGTGAGGTGAATGTATTATCTTTGTGGAATAGCTGGTGTATCATGGATATAGAATCCCTGCGTGAGTATTGTTTGAGCCTTCCGGATGTGACTGAAGGCTTCCCTTTTGATGAGACAACACTGGTGTTTAAGGTGAAGGGGAAGATGTTCCTGCTGACTGACCTTGAGGGGCCGTTGACTATGAATGTAAAATGTGAACCGGAGAAGGCGGTTGAGCTGAGGGAACAGTATAGTTGCGTGAAGCCCGGCTACCACATGAACAAGAAGCACTGGAATACCGTGGAGATTGACGGCTCAGTAACCGACAAGGTGCTTAAGGAATGGATTGATGAATCGTACCGGCTGGTACGAAAATAATATTATGCCTCACTCTTGGGCTGTTCCTTCAGCTTGAACATATCAAACAGCAGGTACCCGAGCAGCGAACCCCAGAGTATGCTCATGTAAGGGTTTGAAGTGATGGCACAACTACCACTGGTACAACCAATGAAATAATAATAAAGGTACCCTCCGAGGGCACCAATCAATAAGCCAATAATATTCTTTATTCTATTCCGTGTAAGAAAAGCTGACATCTTATTTATTTTTTTGACTAAAAACTCTTAACCCCGAACTCCGAACCCCAAACCCCGAACTAAGAACCAAGAACAAAGAACTAAAAACAACCAATTTTGTTCAAACCAACTGCACCACACTAACCCCATGCCCACCCCTTTCAAGGCTTTCATCCTCAATCCTGATTACATCGGGATTGTCGTTCAGCATCTCATAAACCATTGAACGCAGCGCGCCGGTACCCTTGCCGTGGAGTATTCTTACTTCATGGACCCTGAGCAGTACGGCCTGGTCGATATACCTCGAGAGGAGTTCTGCTGCTTCCTCAGCTTTCTTGCCACGGAGGTCGATGGTCATTTTGAAGTCGGCCATCCTTGCGTTAAGGTCGTGGATTACTGAAGTTCCCTTACCGGCGAACGATTTGCCACTTTCGGCCAGCTTCACTTCCTGTGGCGAAGCAAGCACAAGTTTGTCGATGGTAGTCCTGACCATAAAAGAGCCGAATGATACCTGGGCCCTGTTTCCTTTGAGCTCATCCACAATACCGATGCTCTCCTGCCCTTCCATCTTCACATAAGCACCTTTTTTAAGGTGGTATGATACAGGAGGGGCTACAGGTTTTTCTGCATGTGGTTCGGCCGGTTCACCGGCCACTTCCTCTGCTTCTGCGGCAGCGGATAGCACCTGGTCCATGGATTTATGCAGTTCTTCGCGGAGTTGCCTGGTGACTTCCTTCTCAGCTTTATGCTCTTTGATTTCGCGGATGGTGTTCTCGATAAGTTTATTCGACTGGTCGACCAGTTGCTGTGCCCTGAGCCTGGCATCCTTGATCACCACGGCTTTGCGTTGTTCGAGGTCGGTGAGCAGTTTCCGGTAACGGGCTACCAGTTCAGCCAGTGTATCGTCGGCCACTTTAAGTTCAGCCATCTTCCTGCTGATCTCTTTCTTATCCACTTCAAGCTGCTGTAGTTGCTTTTCAAAATCAAGCTGTCCGGAGCCTACCTTGGCAGCTGCATTGTCGACCACTTCCTGCGGGAAGCCTATTTTATTGGCAATTTCAAAGGCAAAGGAGCTGCCCGGTTTGCCGGTGCTGAGTTTGAATAAAGGCCTCATGGCCCTTGTGTCGTAAAGCATGGCTGCATTGAATAGGCCTTCTTCATTATCAGCCAGCAGCTTGAGGTTGGTATAGTGGGTAGTAACCACGCCGTAGCATCCCTTTTGGTTGAGCATCTGCAGGCTGGCCTCAGCCATGGCTCCACCCAGCTGGGGTTCAGTACCCGAGCCGAATTCATCAATCAGGAAGAGCGTACCTGAATCAGCATTCTGCAGGAAGTGCTTTATATGGATAAGGTGCGAGCTGTAGGTACTGAGATCGTTTTCAAGCGACTGTTCATCACCTATTTCAAGGAATATCTTTGAGAAAAGGCCACTCACAGAGTCGGCGCCCACCGGTATAAGGAGGCCGGTCTGGAGCATATACTGCAACAAAGCCACCGTTTTGAGGGTAACTGACTTGCCGCCGGCATTGGGGCCGCTGATCACCATGATGCGCCTGGTGCTGTTGAGTTCTATATCCTGTGCTACAATTTCACGGCCCTGTTTCTTCAGCGACCTGCTTAACAGGGGATGCACTGCCCGCCGCCACTGTATTACAGGTTGTGGTACAATTTCAGGTTTAACAGCGTCGTATTCAATGGCAAGGATAGCTTTGGCCCTGATAAAGTCGGTTTCGCCAAGGAAGCGGTAATACTCAATCAGTTCGCCGGCACGCTCACGGATGAAATCAGTAAAGTCAGTAAGTATCCTGATAATCTCCTCGCGTTCCTCCACCCTGAGGTTCTGGATATCGTTGTTTATCTCGAACACCTCGGCAGGTTCAAGGTATACCGTTTGTCCGGTAGCGGAAGTGTCGTGCACATATCCCCTCAGCTTGCGCTTGTTGCCAGATGGCACCGGTATAACGAGCCTGCCGTTCCTGATGGTAAGCTCGGTATCTTCACTCACAAGGCTGTCCTTCCTTGCCTGGCTGAGTATCTGGTTGATGCGCCTGTCGATGGACGATACGCGGCTTTTAATTTCTTTCCTTAACGAGGAGAGGCGTTCACTGGCATTATCCCTTATTTCGCCTTTCTCATCAATGATGCGGTTTACCCTGTCGATGATCACCTTTTCGGGGACACCCGGGGGCAGTAGTTTCTTAAGTTCAGGGAACTTCTGGGGGTCGAGGTTAGTAATGAAGCTGATGATGCCGGTGATGGTTTCGAGCGAAAGGCGGAGTTCGGGCAATGTCTCAGGTTCAAGGTAAGTACCCCTGACCCTGATCCTGCTTAACTCAGAGGTCAGGTCGTAATAATCCTGCTGCGGGAAACCGGGGATAAACTGCAGCACATATTTCATCTCATCAGTGCGGCCGAGCAGGGTGGTGAGCTCAGTAAAACCAGTTACAAACTGCATAGCATCAACCAGTTCGCGGGAGTAGCCCGTGAGGCAGATGCGGTGCAGGTGTTCGCGTATGGCAGCATAGCCTGATTTTGTTTCAAAGCCTGCCGGATAGATGTTATTTATGTTGCTGGTATCAGGTAATATATTCACGTTGAGAGTAATGCAAAAATTAAGCCAGAGGCTTTACAGGTTGTTGTTTCTTAACCTTTCTTTTCCTTACAAGGAAGAAAGTAACTGCCAGGATGAGTATTACAGGCAGCGCATACAGGGAGTAGGTAACTGCCGCACTGCGGAATTTCATAGGGCTGTTGTCGCCGATGTTAACATAAGCGGCCCAATAGAAAGGGTGCGACCTGAGGGGGTCACCTTCAGCCAGCAGGTCGAGTTTAGCCTGGCGGAGTGCTTCGTCCTTCGGCATGCCATCCTGGAGGTATTCATAGAATTTCTGCACTATGCGGGCACTTGACTCATCATCCACTGACCACATGGTCATAACTATTCCCGGAACACCGGCAAATATAAATCCCCTGGCAAGGTTCATCACGCCCTCCCCTTTCAGCAGTTTGCCTGAACCTGTGTTGCAGGCGCTGAGTACGGCCAGCCCGGCATTGAGGTCCATGCTGAAGAGTTCATAGGTGTTGAGCATGCCATCCTCTACTGTGTCGTTATCCTGGTAAAACACCAGTTTCGACAGCATAGGCTGGCTATTGTTGACAAGCGTGTGCATGGCAAGGTGCAGTACGTTGTATTTACCCACTTCTTTCTTGAACCGTGCCTCTGTGGCTTTATCACCTGAGATCTTCCTGGCAAACATGCTGCTTTTAATTCCTTCCATCTCCTGTTCAACACCGGGTATAGGCAGCAGGTATACTTTCTGCCCGTTTTCATCGGTAAAGGCTGTTTTGGTAGTAGTGAGGTTCTCATAAGAGGGTGCCATGGCCAGGATATTGCGGGTTGCCTTGCGCTCCCTGCTCCGGAATCCTGAGAATTGCAGGATGGCAGAGGTGCTATAGGAAATAACATTCTGCTTAATGAGGTAAGGCAACTTCCTGTAATCCATGAAACTGGTGTCGGGCATTGAAGTGAGGAGCATGTCGAAGGATATATAACCCAGCTCAGCGTCAGGGATTATGATAAGGCTCTTCTCTCTGAAACGGCCGGTAACAGGCTGGATAAGCGTATTGTACAGATTGTAGGCTGCTTTCGAGTAACGTATATAATCTTCTGCGGTAGTGCTGAACATGGAGTTGTTGGCAGTGGCAGATACAAGCGCATTAACATTCTTATAGAAGGCAGAATCAAGCGGCTGTGTAAATACTTCAAACGACTTTTTGTTGATGGCAAAAGTATAGACCATTGTTTCACCCAGCATGTATTCAATAAGGGTATGGTCAGTATCAAGCGCTTTCTGGATATCCTCTATCCTGATAGATGGTTCAGTGTATTTGATCTTATAGTAGTCGGGGTAATTCTTCTCAAGCACCGCAGTGAGGCTGTCGTACCTTACTGTATATTCAAACACCCTCGACTCCCACGTTCTTATCATAGCTTCAGCAGGCGAAACCTTTTGTTTCTCCTCATAGATAAACCGCCTGAAAGTGCCGATATTCAGTTTAAGTTGTTTTTCAAGGTCGAGAATCTCAGAAGGTATCTTTCCGAAGTGCTGTGCCTGGATATCCCTCATGGAGTTAATGAGTACAGCCGATTTACTCTTATCGGAATACTGGAAGGCCTGGTCGAGGTACTCCCTGTTCTTTGTTTTTTCGTAGAGCTGGATGGCAACGCCTACTGTTTTCTGGAAAGTTAACTTCTCTTCATCAGAGATCAGCAGCTTGCTCTCCTCATCCTGGTAGGTTGACCGTAATTTATTAATTACCTCCACTGACAGTTTGTAGGTATTAAGGCTTTGGAGCAGGTTGTCAATACCACCAAGGGCTGCGAAAGCATCGGCTTTTGCATTCAGTGCATTTACAAGGTACCTGTCGGGCTCTATGGTTTTGATATCAGGGTTCTTACTTACATCCATGTCGTTGAAGCCCGGCAGGATGGAAACAATAGCCTTCTGGTAATTCTCAAGCGACTTTAGGGTTTGGTCCTCAATGAGGTAATAATTACCAATGTGAGTGTAGTTGTTTGAAACCTCCCTGCTTTTTTCACCATAACTCTTCTTGCTGATAGCAAGGCCTTTATTGAAATAATCTATCTGGTCGGACCTTGTACGGTCGGGTAAAAGGAAAAACCCGTAACGCGTGTACAGGAGGCCTGTTTCAGGATGGTCCTTGCCAAGGTGTTTTTCTGCAAGCGACAGTGCTTTGCGGTAATATTCATCGGCCCGGGCCCTGTCGTTCATTGAATTATACAAACTGGCCAGGTTACCGAAAGTTTTAATATTCGACGGGTTTTCAGGGTCATCGGCTATACTTGCGATGTAATACCTGAGGGCATTGTTATAATCCTTCTTTTTCTCATAAACATAGCCTATGTTCATATTGAGCGACAGGATCTGGGGATGCTTTTTATCAAGTGTGGGTGAAGCCAGGTTCAGTGCTTTGATAAAATAAACGAGGGCTTTTTCATAATCGGCCATGTGCACATACGTCTGCCCTTTGTTCTGGTACACAAATTTGTAATAAGGGTGTTCGGGCTCCGGTCTTTTATTAAGTATTTCTTCAGCCACATTGTAGTAGTCGAGGGCTTCAAGGTCCTTATTGAGCAGCGCCTTGAGCCTGCCAACATTCAGGTTGATCATGGCAAGTTCAGGATCGTCGGCCTTAAGTAGTTTTTCATTGATCCTCAGGGAGGTGGTAAATGACTGCTCTGCCTGTTCGTACTGTCCCTTTTGCGCGTTGATGATCCCGATGTTCTGGACAATCATAGCAAGGTCGGCATCTTCAGGCTTCTTCTTCTTCATCGCGATTTCATATGCCCGGGTATAATTTGAAAGGGCATTATCGTAGTCACCCTTATAAAAGTAGGATATACCGAGCAGGTTGTAATGGAGAGCCAGTGTGGTATCGGAAGCGCCGAGTGCCTGCTTTTTAAGTTCTATACTATGGTTAATGACCTTAATCGCACTGTCGAAGCTACCCCTGTTGTTCAGCAGCAGACCTTTTTTCCTGAGGATATCAGCCAGTGTTTTTTTAGCAGAAGGGATATTGGTTACCAGTTGCTCGGCACGTGTAATAACTTCCATGGAAAGTCCGGTCTCGCCTTTTAGTCGCTGAAGGTCAGCAATCTTGAGGAGTATTTCAGCTAACCCAGGATTATCACCTTCATTTTCAGCTTTATCAGCTGCACGTTTGTAGTAGATATAAGCACTGTCGTATAATGCTTTGCGGAAAAGGGTATCGCCTGTTGCAATATCACCTGACTCTGAGCCGGCAACAGGATTGTTGGCAATTTTTGATGAATCTTTTCCTTGCTGGTTGCAGCCGGCAATGGTTATTACAAGGACAAGTACAGAAATAAGAATTGCCGCAGCCCGGTTACGGCCTTTGCTCATGCCCATTGTGGATCACTTATGAGTGTGCCACAAAAATAATGTAAATTGTTGTATAATAAAAAAGGGACTGTAACCAGTCCCTTTTCCATCAAAACCTCTTGATATTAATGAACTACTACCAAACGCTTAGCCTGGTTTATGTTTACATTGCCACTTGTGGTGAGGTTGTAGAAGTATACACCTTCCTGAAGATCAGTAACCGACAGGGTAACAGAGTGCTGACCTGCTGACATCTCTTCATTGATTATGTTCTTTACTAATTGTCCGTTAAGGTTATAGATACTCAGGTTTGCCTTGGTGGCTAACGGGAGTGAGAAATAGATAACAGTGCTTTCACTTGCCGGGTTAGGATAACTGTAGCTGAGGTTATCATTTCCGTTTACAGTAAGGTAAGGAACTGACATTTCAGGTTTTACAGCACTGCCGTTACTTACAAAGTGGCTTTTATTGTTAACATTGAACTTAATATCGCTGCCATTGAATGAACGGTTAGCGGAAGCTGAGATTACTAGAACCGGTTCATTTGCATTGATACTTACTTCCTTGTTACCATTAACCCAGGTAGCAACGATCCTGTTATTCTTAACCTTAAGGTCGGAAAGTTCGCCCATCTGTGAGGTAACATTATTAATATTAACTCCCTCAGGATAGTCTATAACAAGTCCCATTGAAGATGCTGAGTACAGGTCTTTTGCGAATACTTCAACAGTAAAGTTGGTTGAGAAATTCTTTGCATAATACGATACCTGTGCAATTTCTTCATTACGTCCGGTAGGAACGAAAGTACCGTTTACGTCGCCTGAGCTTGATCCGCCCATGGTTGGGATGTTGGTTTTGTTGCCGGTATGAGTAATTTCAAGATCTTCAAATACCCATTCAGGTTGAAAACCGTTGCTCCAGTTATCATGAAGAATCCAGTAGTCTTCTTCAGTTACAACACCATTATGGTCAACATCAGCGGCCAATTCTTCAATTGCAGTTAGTGTTTGTCCATTATACAGATAGTCCCAAATCATTTCAGCATCATCTGTATCTATACCACCTGGTTCAATAGGAGTAGTGAATGCTTTTACTGTATATGCCCCATAAGGAACATTTGTGAAGATGTATTTTCCATTAGGATTGGATGTTGTGCTCTGGATGAAGGTGTTGCCCTGCCATAATTCAACATTAACAGAAGGAACAGGTTTACTAGGGTCTTCGTGATAAGTTACTGTACCTTTAATGGGCTGTTGCGCAAAGGCACTGCTACCAAGCATAATCAAGGCCAGTGTAGCGATTGTCAAAATAGTAGTTCTTTTTTTCATTGCTTGAAAGGGGTTTGGGATTAAGTTGTTAGTGTCTTTTATTTGATTAATAGAAGAACTTCGTTAATTTTGTCAATAGTTGTGCATTTGGACCAATTTAACTACACTGATATGTCTTTTACGTCCCAAAATTACTGATAAATTGATCCCTCTTTAAGGTTTCCCATGCTATATTTGGGTTACCTTTACGTCCATTTATCAATTAATCAGTAAAAGGTAATACGGTTTACGACATATTTCTGATACTTTTTTTGAGATTTTTTATAAAGTGTTGTTTTTCAGCAGAATATAATGGCTTCTTTTTTAACACAATTTTTCGGAGATAGTAGCGGAAAAAAAATGAGGGGAAAAATTTTAAAACCGGTATTACCTTTTGATCAAAAACGGATAAAGTAACGAAACATGATTCATTATTCTGATGAGGCTATCATTGAAGGACTAAGGCTCCGTAGTGATTACATCATCAAATATATTTATCAGGAGTTGTTTCCCATGATATTGTTCCTGGTTACCAAGAACAATGGAAGTGAGGAAGATGCCGAAGATATATTCCAGGACAGTTTAATAATTGTCTTCAGGAAGATCAAGGCAAATGAGCTTGATTTAACTTGTTCTTTTCGTACGTATATATATTCTATAAGCAGGAACCTATGGTTGCAGAAACTTTCAAAACGCAAGCAGTTCCAGCGGGAATTCAGCGACATAGAGGTATTTATCACCATGTCGGATTACGCTTTAAGCGAGAAGAACCTGGATGATCAGGAAAAATTCAGGTTGTACCAGCAGCATTTTTTAACGCTGGGTGAAGATTGCCAGAAAGTTCTTTTATTATTCATGAAAAAGACTTCACTCAAAGAGATTGCTGTAGAGATGGGTTATAAAACAGAAAAATACGCGAAAACCAGAAAATATCTTTGTAAAGAAGAATTAAAGAAGAGAATTATCAATGATCCAAAGTGCCAAAAATTCCTGTCCGATGACTAGAAAACTCAAGTATTCCCAGCTTATCGAAAGATTCCTTGCCGGGGAAATGAATGAGGATGAACTCCGATGGTTTAGCAAAGAACTTCAGTTCAATGCGGAATTGTCGACTGAGCTCAAGCTAGATAAGGACCTCGACAACATTCTATTAGATGAGGATGTTCTTGAGTTCCGAAGAAAGCTTTTGAGTATTTACAATGAGAAGAAAGAAGTTAATGCTCCGAAGATCGTGAAATTACAGCCACGCAGGTGGCAGCTCGCAGCTGCTGCAGCTATTGCTGTATTAATGATCACCGGTGGTGCGCTTCTTTTTACTCAGCAGCGCTCCTACACGCCTGAAAAACTATTCAGTATGTACTATGATTCCGACAAATCCATCGAGTTAACTCGTTCAGGAAATGCGAACATAGTAGAGGCTGTCCTGAAATTTCAACAAAGAGATTTCCAGGGAGCTTCCCTGTTATTTGCTGAAATCCTCGACAAGGACAGTTCTAACATGGCGGTCTGGTTCTACAATGGAATTTCTTACATCGAAACCGATAGAATTGATGATGCTGCTACAGCATTTAAGTATATCATAGATGACAAGAATAACCTTTACGTTGAACATGCTGAATGGTACTTAGGATTGTGCTATCTTAAAAACGCGCAAATAGACTTTGCCGTTGATCATTTTAGAAAAATAGCGGCCGACCAGGATAATTATCATAAAACAGAAGCATTAAACATTCTGGATAAACTTGGCCGGAAGTAACAACCCCCACCAAAGATCATTGATATATAAAAGAACCGGCGTAAGTCCGGTTTTTTTATTGCCTTTACTTTCCCGCTCATAAGAGTGTAATGTTTTCATATTCAGGAACTTATGCTTATTATCAATGTTATACTTATTTAGTATGTTGTTGATAATCAGACAGATGACACTCGTAAGACTCAAAATACTCTTGATTTTCATTATATCAGGCCTCATTATGCTCTCGTCCTGTGAAAGGGATTTAGATCTCTCGTCGCCACAAGAGCAGCTGCCGGTTGATACAATTAACATTGCTGATACGCTTACAGGACTGGCCCATGAAGAAAGCGGCGATTATACCTGGGATGAGCAATCGCTGATATATATCACCCTTAACGGAAATTCGATAACTGCTTCCTCACCCCTGGTTAACATCAGCGGTAGTACGGCAACGATTAAAGGAAAAGGAAACTATAAAATCTCCGGTACCCTCAATAATGGCCGCATTATTGTTGATGCAAAGGATGAAGACCTGGTAAGGCTTATTCTTAATAATGCTTCTATTCACTATCCCTCTGGTCCTGCCCTCTTTATTGATGATGCAAAAAAGGTGGTTATCGCTTTACCGGAAGGTACAAAGAACGTGCTGACGGACGGACAATCATATGCTGATCCTGATGATGATCCGAATGCTGCCCTTTTCAGTAAAACCAACCTCACAATTTTTGGAAGCGGTGAACTGTCAGTAACCGGCAATTACAAAGATGGGATTACCGGCAAAGACGGATTATTACTGAAAAGCGGGAATTACGTGGTTAAGGCAGTGGATGATGCTGTAAGAGGCAAGGATTACCTTATTGCCAGGGATGGTAACTATAACCTTGAATCGGGTGGAGATGCCATGAAATCTGATGATGAATCAGGAACTGGTACCGGTGAAGTGGTGATATTTGATGGCACCTACCTGATCAGGTCAGGGGGTGATGGTATATCAGCAAAAAACAGGGCCATAATTGACGGCGGGAGATTTGATATTGTATGTGGTGGTGGCTATGAAGCCGACACAAACTCTGTTTCGCAGAAAGGCATAAAAGCTGATGAACTGGTAAGGCTTAAAGCCGACTCCCTTACAATAGATGCTACAGACCATGCCATTGATTCGGATAATTCAATTGAGATAATTTCAGGTAGCTATACTATCTATACAGCCAGGGCAGGTTTTCATTCTAATAATTCAACCATTGTTATTGATGGTGATATCAACATTATACGCTCAATGGAGGGGTTTGAAAGCCACAACATCATAATGAATGGCGGTTCAATGCACATAATTTCCATTGATGACGGATTCAGTGCCACGGCAGGCTATGATGTTGATGTTGATGACCAGAGCCTGATACGAATTAATGATGGATTGCTGGTGGTAGACTGCATAAGAGGAGACGGCATTGACAGTAACGGAAGCATTGAACTGAACGGTGGCAAAGTGGTTATACATGGCCCCCTTGAAGCCCCTGAAGTAGCTGTTGACCACAATAATACATTTAAGATAGCAGGTGGCTTTATTGCTGCTTCAGGCACAAACTCAGAACTTATGGAATATCCCGATAGCACTTCAACGCAGAACTCCATTGTTGCCATTTTCTCAAACAGTTACCCGGAAGAAACTATATTTAATATAACCGATGATGCAGGAACTTCAGTAGTTTCCTTTAAACCTTCAGGCGATTACCAGTCGGTCATATTTTCATCAGCAGCTCTTGTTACAGGAAAAAGCTACTATTTAAACATCGGGGGCACCTCAGACGGAGAGTTTATTGACGGGGTTTCTGAAGGAGGCACCTATAACAGTGGCAGCAGGATGGCTTCATTTACAATAACCCAGCCGGTGACTATACTCAGGAACCTTAAGAGTACGGAGGATGATGAGTAAAAAAGAAAAGTGCTTGCTGATTAAATAATAATTTTAGTAAATTTGCACCTCCTACGGGGTGTGGCGCAGTTGGCTAGCGTACTTGCATGGGGTGCAAGTGGTCGTCAGTTCGAGTCTGACCACTCCGACTTAAGGAAAGAGAAAGCACTTACACAGAATTTGTAAGTGCTTTTTTGTTTCATAGTAATTAACAATACTCAAAAACTAATGACTACAACTTCACCATCTTCCCGGTTTCTAAAACAACTCCATCCTTTATGAACTGAAAAAGATAAACGCCTGGTTTTAGCGATGAACCATTAAAAATCACAAAGGCAGCATTTGAATTGATGTTGGTGTTATGAATATTAACTCCCTCGACATTAAAGATCCTCATCTCAAGCTGATCGTTTTGATTCAAGTTATTGAAGTCGATCCGTATTTCATCTTTGAATGGATTTGGGTATAAGAGGAAGTTATTCCCGGAATTAACGTGTGGACTTTTAATGCCAACAATTCCACCAGTTGTAGTTTTAAAAATATCATTAAGGTTAAAGATATAGCCACTTTCAGCATCAGTAAACTTTACATGGTTGAATGCACTGGTTACAGGCGCATTGATGGAATTCCATGTTTCGCCTCCATCAATACTTTTTAGTACGTTATCATGATACGCCCAACCTACCAGGTATCCTGTATCCTGGGTTGGAAACGATAAATCGCGAAATTCATTGAAAGAACCTGAATTTACTTCGCACTCATACCAGTTGTAACCACCATCAGTTGTCTTAAGTAATTGGCTGTTTGAAAATAAGAAGGCTGTATTCTCATCAGTAAATGATACTTCTTCATTAAATGGGATTTCAATGGTTTGCCATGTAATTCCCATATCTTCAGAGATCAGGAGTACTGAAGTATCCTGCGATATACCGCTGATAACCAGTTTATTTTCAGTAATCCAATCAATGGTATTGTATTGATTATCATCATTTATGAAGTTCTCTTCCCAGATGTTTCCACCATCTAAAGTGATAAAGTACCTGTTATCGCATAGGATAATACCTTTTTGGAAATTCAGAAAATCAGTTTCTTTAACAGTGAGCCAGGAATTATTGGAGATTGTATCGGTTATCCAATTTATACCTCCGTCATTTGTACGACAGTTTATGGTATAAGGATAATCCTTATAAAAGCAAAATCCATGGTCAGGATCAGGGAAATTTATCCTGGTGGCGCTGCTGGGCACTGTAAGAAGATTTTCAAAGGACTCAAATCCATCTGTTGTTTTCAGTATACTTGAATAATCATATGAGTTCTGGGTGAGCAGTATCCCATTGTTTCTGTCAAACACAACAGCATCGCCAATATAACCATCAATCTTATTATGACTATATAATTCCCAGTGCAATCCACCATTTTCAGATTTATACATGGAACCAATAGTACCGGTAGAGAATAATATACTTTCATCATAATAGCAAAAACCGATAGCCTGAACTCCCATCTCAGTTGCCTGCTCAACCATATCCCATGATTCACCTGCATCAGTAGTAATATATACCCTATACCCACCACCTAAATCACTATAGGTGAATATGCCGTTAGATGAATCAATAAAAAAACACCCTCTACCATACCAATCTTCTATTTCAGATACCTGATACCATGATATACCAGAATCTGTTGACTTATAAATGCCTGAACCGCCGTTACTTGAAACAACCGACAAAAATCCGGTTGATTGATCAATAAATTCTATTCCCCTGATTGAGCTATTCTCCAGCCATCCTGACAGCAATTGTATTACAGTCCATGTAACACCCCCGTCTATAGTTTTAAGAATCTCTCCATTATTACCGGAATTTATAAAGCCAACCGACTGGTTTAAAAATTCAATTTCTGTTAGTGTATTTGGTTGGTATCCGATATCTGATACAGTCCATGATTCCCCCTGATCAGTTGTTTTTAACAGGAATCCTTCTCTTCCTATAGCATAACCAACCGAATCATTAATAAATTCAACTTCAATGATAAAGTCTGAATACCCTGATGAATCACTATATACCACTCTCCAGTCACTCCCTGAATCCGTGGTTTTAATTATTCTATTCTTATTTCCGGCTAAAAAGCCGGTAGTTTCATTAATAAATGTGAATTTATTGCCTATAAAATCACTGCCTAATCCGGCAGGATATAAAATATATTGCCATGTCACACCAATGTCATCCGACATCATTATCGTTGCGCCCATACCGGCTGCTATAAGCCTGTTGGTTCCTGATATTCTGATGATATCATGCATTGAATTTGATTGGGGAAAAGGATTTAACCTTTCCCATGCCGGTAATTGAGCCTGAGACTGGAATGCATTAAGAGAAACCAGTAAAACGGTTAAGATTTTTATTAATTTCATGAGAGATTATTAAAACCTTTCAAATTTAATGAAGTAATTAAAATAAAAAAAAATCCGGGTCCTGTTCGGTAACGAAAACCCCTTTTTGATTTCTTCCTAAAATAATTGACTCCCGGTACAGATTTGTATACCTTTATATATACAAAAACCTATATAATATGGAAAAACCAGAAAAACCTCATCGTATGGCACAGGTATACGGGTATATTGTATGCCTGGTGGCAGTGGTAACCTTTATAATCTGCCTCGCCAACATTATCCCTTCAATAATTGACCTCCAGGATCCGTTGCACTCAGCCAATATGTTTAATCCGCAGGGGGCATCCAATCTTGCTTCTTTTGAGATTTACAAGATGGATCTGATGAAATCATCATCAAAAGATGAATCCACTGAAATGAAGAATTTCTTACCAGATGATGCAACAATCAAAGCCATGTATGAAGCAGCAAAGGCTGATAAGATCCAGACTTCACTGCATATTGCACGAAGATCGATCATTGTGAACGGACTGGTGATGCTTACAAGCATTATCCTCTTTATATCACACTGGTTATGGATGAGGAGGCTTGTTAAAAAAGAAGTCCAGGTAATGGCTTACTAAAAAAGATTGCTCCCGGGGGAGCAATCTTTTTATCTACAGTTTTCTACCGATAAAAAACACATAACCGTAGTACTCCTTATACTTATGATACAAGTAGGCTTCATGCTTTTCACTTTCGATGAAACCGGCTACTGTTTCATTCCCGGGATATTTTAGCAGGAATTCTTCTCTTGTTTTCACTTGCGGATTATAGAAATGCTCAAGCCAGCATTCCTCAGGGAGAATAAAACTGGCAACAGGAATATATCCCGCATTCTGCATTTGAGCTATTTTATTAGGAATAGTGTCAATCTCAGGATAAGCATCCATCCAGAAATCTTCTATTTCAGCCGGGCGTTTGTCAGTAAACCATGCTACTTCAGTTACTGCAACATAACCACCGGTTTTAATAAACTCCCTCCATTCCTTGAGCCCCCGCTGAAATCCTATATTGTAAATTGAACCTTCTGCCCATATAACATCAAGTTCTTCTTTATTGAAAGGCAGGTTAGCCATATCTCCGATAACACCTTTAACTCTTTGGTTAACGCCTGCCGCTTCCGCATTTAAGTTGAACTTTTCAATAAAAGCAGGAAACAGGTCAACCCCGGTTATCTTACATTGGGTATTGTTGGCTAATACCAAAGTTTGACCACCGGTGCCACAGCCTAAGTCAGCTATGTGTGCGTCTTCAGAAAGATTACCGGTGAAGCTCAATGCCTTAATAGTAGCATCGGGGCTACCGGGGCCCTGACGTTCTACTCCCAGGTAATATTCACAGATTAGATTTACGTCGAATTCGTGTATTGATTTATGTTCGTTACTCATGATGTTTAAATTTTAAAAGATGGATGATTGGATATAATCCACCATATTACGATTTGATAATTTGGAAAATAAAAGTAAATGCCCGGTGAGTTGCCGGGAAGGAGAAATCAACCAAAAGCATTATGCTTCAGGTTACTCAATCACACGATCCAGTGTTAATTTAAACATCCAAAGATTTAAGGATGCAAAGATATTATACAATCAGCAATGTTGAATACAAAAAAGTATAGAAGGTTATGAAATTTATCTCATTGGGACTTCCATCACAAGAATCCTGGTACCGGGTTTAGTGGTTATTTCTATTTTATCTGTTTCCCATACACCAAAGCCATCCCGTTCCGACAATTCAGTCCCTTCTATCACTGCTTCCCCGTTAATGAGAAAGAAATAAACACCATTCTGACGGCTTTTTAAGTAATACGTTTCAGTAGTTTCTTTGTCATATTTACCCATATAGAACCATGCCTGCTGGTGGATCCAGACACCCTGGTCGTCTTTAACCGGCGAAAGTATTTGGTAGAGGGTATTTTCTTTCTCTACATCTTTCAGAGAAATCTGGTCGTAACGTGGTTTAAGGCTAAAAGTATCAGGGAATACCCAGATCTGGAGTAACTTAACATCCTTCTCCTGGCTGGCATTATACTCACTATGCATTATACCTGTACCGGCACTCATAACCTGTACTTCGCCATGCCTGATAACTTCGGTATTACCCATGCTATCTTTGTGCTCAAGGTCGCCTTCAAGCGGGATGGTAATGATTTCCATGTTATCATGAGGATGCCAGCCAAAACCACGGCCCGGAGATACTCTGTCGTCATTGAGTACCCTCAGGACACCAAACCTCACTCTTTCAGGATCATGATAATCGGCAAAACTGAATGTATGATAGGTTTCAAGCCAGCCATGGTTGGCATATCCTCGGGTTTTGGCTTTATGTAAAACTGTATTCATTGTGCTTAACTTTAAAGCACTAAAAACAGGCGGAAAAGTGTTTTGTTTTAAGAGAAACGGGCTATCAATTCAATTTCAACAGCAGCTCCTTTTGGTAATTCCTTCACTCCTATTGTAGTCCTTGCAGGGAAGGGCTGGTTAAACTGTTTACTGTATGCAGAATTCATTGCCTCGAAGTTCTTCATATCAGTAAGGTAGACATTAACTTTTACCACATCATCCGGAGATAAGCCTGCAGCCTGCAGCACCTTAAAGAGGTTCCTGAAACACTGTTCAGTTTGCACTTCCACATCTCCGTCTATGAGTTGGCCAGTATCAGGCAACAAGGGTGTTTGTCCTGAGAGGTACAAAAGATCTCCTGATCTCACAGCATGAGAATAAGGGCCTACTGTTGCAGCGCCCTCTGCATTTATAGCTTGCCGGTGCATATCTGTGTTTTTTATTCAAGTGGTAAAGTAACGGTAAAAGTAGCACCTTTACCTGACACACCAAAAGCTTTGATACTTCCTGAATGCAGTCGTGCTATCTTCCTGCACAAAGAAAGGCCGAGGCCGGTACCTTCATACTGGTCTTTTGAATGAAGCCTTGCAAACTGCTCAAATATCTTGTCAGCATATGCCTGGTCAAACCCTATACCATTATCACTGACTACAACTTCAGCAAAGTGCCGGCCTTCATGTTTAATAGTCCTTGATGAAATGTTAATTCTGAGGGGAATGTCGTTTTTACCGAACTTAAGGGCGTTATTAATGAGATTATAGAACAACTGGTTAAGACGCACAGGCATACCATATAGTGAAGGCAGATCTCCCACATTTATTACTGCACCTTTCAGAATTATAGTCTCCTCAAGGTCAAAAAGGATTTCGCCGATTACTTCATTGAGATTAACCATAGCCATCTGGTCATTTTCTATATGGTCAACTGTGGAGTATCTGAGTATACCGTCGATCACATTTGTCATACGCTCGCTGGCCTTTTGTATTCTTTTAATATAGACCTCAGAACATTCCCCCTTAGTATTTTCGTCGGCTAATAACTTAGAATACATAGTTATTTTCCTTAAAGGATCTCTCAGGTCGTGGCTTGCAACATAAGCAAACTGTTTGAGCTCATCATTTGAACGTTTTAATTCAAGTGTACGCTCTTTTACTTCCTTTTTCAGTTCATCTGCAAAAACAGTCTGTTCATCAAGAGCTTTTTTATGTTCGGTAATATCAGTGAACAGGATGGCAACGAGGTTTTCGTTTTCAGGGCCTGTAGGGAAAGCAAACACATCATACCATCGTCCAAGGGCTTCAGTACAGGCATTGAAGGATATCTCTTTTCTATCCCGGGCTACCTTCCCGTAATATTCATACCAGTATTCTTCATTTCCCGGAAGGATATCCCTAATGTGCTTACCAATCACATCTGTAAGTCCAGTCCTGAGGGCAAATGAATTGTTAACTTCCTCAAAAATATAATCGTAAGGCTTATCATTTTCATCAAATAACATCCTGATAATGCAAAAGCCCTGGTTAATGTTATTGAATAGTTCTCGGTATTTTTTTTCACTTTCCTGAAGCATCTGGTTGTATAATACCCGCTGTGTGATATCCATAGCAGTAGCCAGTATACCAATTATATTACCATTTATATCCCTGAAGGCTTGAAATGAAATATCATAATAATTTGTTACAGCTTTTCCATGGAATGAAGTAGTATATGACTGTTCATGAATAATAACAGGTTCACCAGTGTTTAAAATATTATTAAGTATAACCTCATACCCTGCGGCATTCATTTCAGTTACGACATCAAGTACGGGACGGTCAATGACCTGTGACCTCGTTTTACCCCACTGTTCTAAGGCTAAATCATTGATTAGTTCGACTATGAAATCTCTCCCTTTAAAGACAGCCATACCCACAGGTGACTGCATTACAAGGTTATACAGATTCCTGTCGTCACGCAATACTCCTGATACTGTTTGTTGCATTTTACTTATATCTCCCGTAACAAAAGTAGAGTCTGAAAGATCTACTTTCTTACATAATCTTAATGATTATTTACAGAATCATAATGTAAAATGTGGACTATTCGATTATTGCTTGTCAATCCACAGGACTGAGTTACCGGTACCAAGGGCATTCTCTTCCCAGTATGCATTGTTAGGATCAATCAGCCATGACCCGTCAACGATAAATTTGTAGGTATGCTTCCCGGGAGGAAGAAACAAAGTGTATTCCCACCCCCCTTCAGTTTTACTCATCCGGTAGTCGGATAAACTCCAGTTATTGAAACTGCCGGTAACGATAACCGATTTTGCATCGGTAAACTGAGGAAGGAAGAAGAAATGATTTGGCTTGAAAGCGATGCAGGAGTTGGTAAAATCTCCTGAGCCTGTAGTGCAAGGATTATCAGGATCGGGAATCCACTTACCATCTACGATAAATTTATACTCATAGTTACCCGGCCCGGTAATATATGGATACTCCCACCCTCCGGGCACTTTATACATGGTAATCTCATTACGGCTCCAATTATTAAAATTACCTGTAAGTACTACTGTATTTGCATCTTCAAAACCTCTGAGCCTGAATATCAGCGTATCACCAATTCCAAGAAAGGAGTTTTCATTTCCTGAAGCATCTTTAGCAATGTTTGGCGAGTCAGGGTCTGTAATCCAGTTTCCATCAACAATAAACTTATAGAAGTGTGTTCCTTCCTTCAGGTACATTGAGAGGAACCATCCATCCTTATACCGTTTCATTAAAAGCTCTTTCCTTTGCCAGTTATTAAAGCTTCCGCTGACAAATACTTTTTTAGAACTCGTGTATCCGGGCAGTTCAAAGGTATGGTTATAGCAATAGACTATGGAGTTATAACCTGCATGGCCGTCAAATTCTTTCAGCCTGTTCTCCCGGTCTTCAGTCCATTTACCATCAATAATGAACTTATAAAGGTACTTACCCGGCTTAAGGTCAATTGAAACTATCCACCCTTCCGGGGTTCTTGTCATTGGAGTTTTCATGGTACTCCAGTTATTGAATGATCCGGACAGGTATACATGCTTGGCCTTCTTGTAGTCCTTCAAAAAGAAGACTGCAACGCCATTGGAATAATTGAATACCTTTTCGTTGTAAAACCTGTTGATTCCAAATCTGTCTTCATTTTGTCGCAGAAAAGGTAAACCGGCCAGTCCGCCCCAAGATGGCCTGTTTATTTCAGGAATCATGGTATTATCATCATCCCTGAGGAAAACGTCATTTGTCAGGTCTGGTGAATTACCGGGGTTTAATGGCCTTGACAGCTCTGTGATATTGCTGTCAAGCCTGGCCACCTGCCACACTACACTGTCGAAAATAATGGTATCAACTGCAGTGAATGATCTTTCAACCAGAATACTATCAAGGTCAAAAAGCTGTATAAATTCACTCTTCTGTTCTGCAGTCCATCTTTTATCAAGCTGGAAGTATATCCTGTTATTGTCGATATAGCAGACATTCCCGGGCTTCTGCGCCAGGGTGTGTGTAGTGAGGATCAATAAAATAAACCAGAAAAAGACTACTCTCATTCTTTTTCTCCTTTCACTGCTTTAAAACTAATCTGCCGTTTCTTAAAATTTATACAAAATACCCCCTTCTGCCAGAAGTCGAAGCCCAGCATTCCATCAATATTGCATCCGTAAGCTTCACTCATGGAAGTCAGGTTAATGATAGCAGCATCCATGGTTCCAAATTGATGCTTGCCAAACTGCAGGTCGTACATTACTCCGTAAAGTGCTTTTGCTGATCCTGATCCTGATCCGCTGATATTTGAACGTTTGTTGATATCTATGGTGGAAAGCACTTTTTTAGGCAACGAATAATGCACTACATTGATCTCCGCCCCGGTATCAAGGCAAAAGCTCAGCTCTTTTTCAGCTATTGTTGCTTTTATGATCATCACACTGCCGGGCATTTCAAGCTTTTCAGTAAAGTCAAACTTAAAATCCCTGCCTGAAGTACCCAGAGGATTTCCTTTATTATCCAATTTACTTAAACGCAACTCATTATGTGCGGCATCAAAAATAATTTCCATACTTGTAAGAAGGTCAACCCCAAACAAACCGAGTATTTTAACACCCCGTCGGTCTTCAATATGGCCAAGGCTTGCCATATCCGCATCTGTTTTGTCGTACCTGATGCCCGATAATTCCATCCTGGCAGCCACGGTTGTACTTATCTGGTTACCTGATCCTGTGACTCCGCCGGCGGTACCTTTAAAGGAGGCCGTGTGATTCCTGAAGTATGTTTTATTTAGCACCAGCCCTATGGCTCCTGTATCAAATACAAGATTACCTTCCTCGCCATCTATCACGGCTTCAATGAGAAATAACCGGCCTGTCCGTTTGAGCGGTATAATTACAGACTCAAAATCATTGTCGGGTGATTTACCTTTAAGCAATAGTGAGACACTGATTTTCTCTCCACTTGGAATATATCCTAAGGGAAAAGAGGAGATGGGTATGCACATCAGCAATAAAAATAGAAGCGCCAGTTTTTTGACTTCTCTCATTATATGGCCATCATGCCCTCTAAAGTGCTGCATTCTTTAATAATTGTCTTATGTCTGTATAAGCAGTTTCTTCAGCAAAATCATTTCCTGCGGCACAGGCAGCTAATTTATAACCATCCACGAATGGATAGGCTTTAAGGAAAAATCCTGTTGTTTCCTCATCGTGTACTAAAGAAAAACTGTCAGATGAGTTGGTGATAATGGTAAAAGAGCTAAGACTTTTGCTTAGTCCTTTTCCAATGGCTTTAAGGAAACTTTCTTTCAATGTCCACAGGGTGAAAAACCTGTGTGCTTTTTCTGATTCGTCATAAGAGGAAAAAAGCCACTGCTTCTCAGGTTCAGAGAAGAAACGCTCTGCCACTCCATCGGGTACTTTCCTGATACGTTCAACATCAACACCCACAGTGTATGCAGATACTGCAACCACTACCCATTCTCCGGAATGTGATACATTGAAGTGCATTCCATTAATACCTTCAGGATGTGGTTTTCCCTTTTCACCCACAATAAATGACCCATTTGGCCTTGTTCCTGTCACTTGTTCAATGGCATACCGTGCAAGCAGTTCACCTATCAGATGCCGCTGGGCATCAGCTGCATGATAAAATCCCCTGGCCCTTTCTGCACAACTGGCAGGCACACTTTGAAGCAATGCAGGCTTCAACAGTTCAAAATCGTTATCATTTACCAGCTTACAGGCAAACAACCGTGTCATGGTTATTAATTGAGAGGCTTACGGGCGAATATACGAATAACATCAGCTATCCCTTTATGTGATTTCCCTTCCTCAAGATGCACCCGCACATCCTGAAACTCCAGTATTTTGAGACCGCTGAAATCACTTTTCAATTCTTCCTGACTGTAAAGCATGCTTATATCTTTTGGCCCGCCACTATTGTTGGGCAACTGGGCTTTTGAAAAAGCTTCGAGTATGAGAGTGCCGCCCGGTTTAAGCATTTTTACAAGATCATTATGTACTTTAGCCCTGAAACTGTCGGGCATATGGACGAATATCAGGGCAATGGTATCAAAGGTTTCAGGTTCAGCCCTGAAACATCTCAGGTCTTTAAGAGTGTAATTGATTGTAACATTATTGGCTTTAGCAAGCCTCAGTGCTTTTTCCCTGCCTTCAAAGCTTTGATCGAATGCAGTCACATCCCAACCCTGCTGTGCTGCCCAAATAGCATTCCTGCCTTCTCCTTCAGCGGGAAGCAGTAGTTTTCCAATCTTAAGGATGCCCATCTTCTCAACGAACCAATCGTTTGGCTCAGTACCATAATAATATGCCTCCGAAGCATACCGCTCATCCCATTGGTTTACCATAACTCCTGTATTTGTCGACTCCACTCTTCTATCTTGCTGTCATTTAAAGACAAAGATACAAAAAATCTTCGGATTTCAGACTAATATAAGGCAAGATTGGAAGCTAAAGGGACTACTTAATTAGAATTAATATGTACATTTGATGGGTCAATGATGTAGCATAATGATCACAAAAGTAACCGGTTATCTAATGAAAGGGAATACCCTTCTCATACTGTTATGTGTGATTGCAGTATATTTCTCTTTTTGGAAACTAGGGGCTGACCCCCTGAACGAGTGGGATGAATCAAGGCGCGGGGTAAATGCAATGGAAATGCTGCAGAACGGAGATCCTGTTAATATGTATTACGGTGGCAAACCTGACACCTGGAATGCTAAGCCACCTCTTATGGTATGGCTGATTGCCTTGTCATTTAAAGTATTTGGTTATAATGAGTTTGCCCTGCGTTTCCCGTCTGCCTTAGCTATCTTTTTCTCATTCATTATAATCTATAGGTTAATTTTATTGTATGCTGATAAAGCGGTGGCTTTCCTGACCTGCATATCTCTTCTGAGCGTTAATGGTTTAGTGGGAAATCATGTAGGCAGAACGGGCGATGTTGATGCCCTGCTTATTTTCTTTCTGCTCCTCTCAATTCTGTTTTTCTTAAAATATCTTGACTTCAATTACACCAAAGGGCTTTATTACAGTGCTGTATTCATGGGACTCGCCTTTTATACAAAGGGATTTGCTTCCCTTATAATCCTGCCCGGGCTTTTCCTGTATACTGTTGCATTCAGGAAGATCGGCAAACTATTTAAAGATAAGCGCCTGTGGATAGCTGCGGGTATCTTCCTTTCCTTTGTCACAAGCTGGGTACTTATCCTGTACAAGTACGGATTAACGTTCACTGAAAGTGTATTTGGGAGCAGGAATACCCTTGAAACATTATGGAAGTACGATATCATTCAGCGTTTTACTGAAGGGGTTGACCATCAGGAAAAGACGCATAATTACTTGTATTTCTTCAACTACCTTGATATCAATTTCAATATCTGGAATTATGTATTCTATGTTGTCCTGGCATTCATCATATACGGCTTCGCCCGACACAGGCAGGGTCAGTTTCTTAAGAATGATTATCAAAGGAAGTTAATGGTAGTATCATTAGCCTTGGTCCTGAGTATCGGGCTATTGTTATCGCTAGTAAAAGAAACACATATATGGTACATGGCCCCTGCTTTACCTTTTATAGCTTTAATTACAGTTATTGGTATACGTGAAATAACTGAACAATACCGGTATTTCATTTTTATAGTCAGTGTAGTGTTTGTATTTACTTTTACACGCAAGATTATAGATATCAATACATCCGGTAGTTATCCGGATTTTCTCACATCAAGTGAAAAGGTCATTAAAAGTGCTGACAGGGTGATAACATACAACCTTTACAGACAAGATTACCTCTTGTACCTTAAAATGCATAATCCGCAGGTTCAGGTATTGAAAGGCTCTGACAGTATTAAATTTGCAGAAAAGGAAGTAGTTATCGTGAGCAGGGATGCCTATATTCAATCTGATAGCCTGAAAGCGAATACCCGCTTAATTTCTGGAGATGAACAATTTGTTATACTGATGCCAGAGTGACCCTTTTTTAATCAATAACTAAATTATAAAGATTCTATTATGGAATTTGATATCCAGCAAGGACATGATCATATACAACTCAACCAGTTACTGAAACTTCTGGGACTTGTTGAAACCGGTGGTGAAGCTAATCAATGCATTATTGATGGTGAAGTAACCGTAAATAATATAACTGAATTCCAGAAGAGGAAAAAGCTAAAGCCCGGAGACCTTGTAGTCTTTCGCGGACAGACCATTAAAATCAACTAACCAAACGCTGTTAATAACAGGCTGTAAGTATGGTTAATCACCCAAACTTCCGTCTATAATCTTATCATCCGCAAAATTCGGAAGGGTCACTTTTAGCAAAGGTTCATTTTCCATAGCGCGCTTAATAGCAAAGATAGCCTCATCGTTCCTGGCCCACGACCGGCGTGCAATGCCATTATTCACATCCCAGTGGAGCATGTTCCTCAGCCGGCGGTCACTGTCGGCAGAACCATCAAGCAGCATTCCAAAGCCTCCGTTTATTACTTCGCCCCAGCCAACACCACCACCATTATGAATGGATACCCATGTGGCTCCCCTGAAGGAATCGCCGATCACATTATGGATAGCCATATCAGCAGTAAAGCTACTTCCATCGTATATATTTGAGGTTTCCCTGAAAGGTGAATCAGTGCCAGAAACATCATGATGGTCCCTGCCAAGCACAACCGGCGCACTTAAAACACCTTCAGCAATGGCCTTATTAAAAGCAGCAGCAATCTTAGTCCTTCCCTCACAATCTGCATAAAGTATCCTGGCCTGTGAACCTACCACCAGCCTGTTCACCTTTGCTTCCCTTATCCAGTGTATATTATCCTTCATCTGCTGGTTTATCTCTGCAGGTGCAGTAGCAGCAATTTCCTCGAGAACCTCCATTGCAATCCTGTCGGTTGTATCAAGATCCTCTGGTTTTCCCGATGTACAAACCCACCTGAAAGGGCCGAACCCATAATCAAAGCACATGGGGCCCATGATATCCTGCACATAGCTTGGGTACCTGAATTTTCCTTGTGCTGAGAAGATATCAGCACCTGCCCTGCCAGATTCCAGAAGGAAAGCATTGCCATAATCAAAGAAGTACATACCATCGGCTGTAAGCTTATTGATGGCGGCAACCTGTCGTCTTAATGACTCCCTGACTTTCTCCCTGAATAACTCAGGATGACGGGCCATCATTTCATTCGACTCTTCAAAGCTAAGCCCGACAGGATAATACCCTCCTGCCCAGGGATTATGAAGGGAAGTCTGATCAGAACCAAGATCTACCTTTATTTTGCGCTCTGCAAGCCGCTCCCACAGATCAACAATATTTCCCAGGTAAGCAATAGAATGCGCTTCCTTACAAGCCATGAAATACAATGCCCTGTCGATTGCCTCATCTACATTTGAGGTTATTTCATCAACCCATCCCTGGCTATGCCTTTTATTAGCCGCATGTGAATTAACTTCGGCTGTAATACTTACTACTCCGGCAATGTTAGCTGCTTTAGGCTGTGCTCCGCTCATACCTCCAAGGCCTGCAGTAACAAACAACCTGCCTGCCAGTCCTTCATTACCGCCAGATATTTTTCTTCCGGCATTGAGTACAGTAATCGCTGTTCCATGCACAATTCCCTGCGGGCCTATATACATATACGAGCCTGCAGTCATCTGACCGTATTGTGAAACTCCCAGTGCGTTGAATCTTTCCCAGTCATCGGGCTTTGAGTAGTTAGGAATAACCATTCCGTTGGTCACCACCACCCTGGGTGCATCTTTATGTGAAGGGAATAACCCCATGGGATGGCCTGAATACATAACCAGTGTTTGCTCCTCAGTCATTTCCGAGAGGTACTTCATGGTAATCAGGTACTGTGCCCAGTTCTGGAATACTGCCCCATTACCTCCATAGGTTATTAATTCATGAGGGTGTTGTGCAACAGCCGGATCAAGGTTATTCTGTATCATAAGCATAATACCGGCTGCCTGCCTGCATTTTGCGGGATAAGCATCAATAGGGCGGGCATACATCTCATAATCCGGGCGGAACCTGTACATATAAATTCGCCCGTAGCGTTTTAGCTCTTCAGCAAATTCAGGTGCCAGGATGGCATGATATCGGGGATGAAAGTATCTTAAGGCATTCCTGAGAGCCAGTTTCTTCTCTTCTTTGGTAAGTATATCTTTCCTGACCGGCGCATGACTAACATTTGAATCACAAGCTTTCGGTGAAGGTAATTCCTCAGGGATACCTATCCTTATTACATCCTTAAATTCCATAACATCCATAATCCAGATTTTAATTTCTTATTTCTATTCTCTCTTATATTACCACTGTGTTTTCCTGGCAAACAATCCGCGAATACCCAGCCAAATATTTATAAACATCAGGAAAACTTCAAAGAAAGGTAAAAACAGAAGGAAATTCTTTTCCCTTAGTTTTATCATAACTCTCTTAACTATAAATAATTGTGAAGCAAACCGCAGAATGAAGATGCCTCCGAGTACAAAGGGATCCCTCAGATAAATGGCCAGCACAATAAGACTTACCCAGAAAACAAGTTGTGACAATGAATACAGTCCCAGTGCAATTTTATGCCCTGTACGGTAAAAGCCTCCGGTTGTAAGGTGACGGCGCTTTTGCCTGTACCATGAGCCTAGTGTTTGTTTTGGCTTGGAGTAAGTAAATGCATCTGGGTCAGGCTGCACTCTTGTGTTTCTCTTATTGGCAACCTGGTTGATGAAAAGATCATCATCGCCTGAAATCAGCTTATAGTGTTTGATAAAACCGCCTGCTTTATGGAACAGCGACCGGTGATAAGCAAGATTACGGCCTATTCCCATATAGGGCATACCTGCCAGTGCAAATCCCATATACTGCATGGCCACATGAACAGTGTCAAAACGTATCAGTTTATTCAGGATTCCCGGTTGTGAAAGATAAGCGCCATAGCCCAGCACTATCTCAGTATTATCGGTGAAAGCAGCTCTCATGCTGCGTATCCAGTTTTTTCCTGCAGGACTGCAATCAGCATCTGCAAGTAAAAGATTATCGTAAGAAGCAGATTTTATACCAAGTGATAATGGAAATTTCTTTCCCCTGAAGAAATTCAGGTTTTCCATAATGGTCACAACTTTCAGATGACTGTACTTATCGCTTAGTTCCCTGAGGAGATAAAATGTGTCGTCATCAGAGGCATCATTAACTACCAGCACTTCGTATTGCGGGTAATCCTGTTCAAGAACAAGAGGCAGGAATCTTACAAGGTTATGGTATTCATTCTTAGCGCAAATCACTACTGAAACAGGTGGAGTTTCATCGCTAAACCGGTGCTTACCTGCCTTATAAAAAGCCAGTTTCCCAAATACAAACCAATAGTAAAACAATTGAATGAGCAGAGCCGCAGCAAGCACAATCAGAAGTGGGAACCAGGGAGAATTAACCAGCGTAGAGATCCAGACCATAGACTATAATTTCTGTGGCAAAATTATTCAATCAAAAGGAATTAAGGAATTTAAGTTATCAACAGTTTTAAAATGAAAAGCTTAATATTCCTGCTATCTCATTTCCAATTACGCCCACGAAGCCAGGAGTCTGATACCTTACTTCAAGGCTTAACTTTTTGTACGTATATCCTGCTCCGGCAGCCACCCTCAAAGAAGTGTGCCTCACAGGATCTTCTTTATACGTCTTAGGGAATGTCATAGAGTTACTGGTTTTCTCTTTTATATATTTGCCCGAATACAGCGTTCCCGATAATCCGGTATTTACAAAAAACCTGCTCTTACCCGGGTTAATATAGTATCTTAACATACTTGAAAGAGAATTGCTGATCAAATCGTACCGGTATATATCAGTATATGTAGTTCCGTCCGACAGGCTGTGGGGATACTGGTTAGAGTGGCAATAGTTGTTGAATATCCTTACTTCATTATATATTGACCATTGAGGCTTACTAAGCGGCCTGTAGATTTCTATTGTGGCTGCTTTAATAAAATTAGTAACTGAAACAGGCTGTCTGTTCAGTTCATTTACGAAATCAAAATCTATTGAAGAGTTTGATATTCCTATGCCAAACCCAAACTTAAAAGCAATATTACGCTCAGGCTTCATTACTTTATGTCCTCTGGTTTTCCCAAAGCAGGAGTAGTACTTCCTGAATAACGATTCCAGGCTTTCCTGGTCATATTGTGTTGACGCGATGGCAGAAGCCATATCAGGGCAATCGTTTAAGTATATTGACAACTGTCCCTGGTACCGCTTGTTTTCAACCACCAGGCTTCTTACATCGCCCGGCCCTACCTTTGTGTCTTTTAGGTATTTCTTGTAGACAAGCAATTCCATGGAGGTGTCTGTTTTAATATAATACTGGTCATAAACCGCCTTTCCATAGACATAAAGCGATTTAGGGCCGGCAACCAGCAATTGCAGGAATGCCTGGTCCTTTTCCAGCATTAGTTCAGCTTTTGATGATAAGTTATTTAAATCACGTGGACTAACCTCAACGTCCACCATCGCACCTTCATAAATATCCTTCCCTATTGCAAACATCTTTATGTCGTATGGCCACAAATACCGGCCTTCACTATCCGTAGTTTCAAAAAAATGTACAGTCGAGGGGTTCATACCCCATTCAGTCACATCAATAAAACCTTTAATGGTGTCTCCCTGCAGATTCACTATGTAACCTTCGGTTAACCGTCCTTGTGCTTTGACCAGAGATGGAAGCAACAATAAACTGATAAAAACCAGCCTTAGAAAGTAATTCCTTGTCATAATATTCTTTTTAGCGACGCTAAGATCAATATACTTTTTGGAATATCATAATAATTTATAGGTAAGAATAATTAACATGGATCTATTTTTTTCATTCAGTTTTAAAAACAAAGAGGCTGCCTGTAACCGGCAGCCTCTTGTCTGGTCCGTCAGGAGATGAAAAGGCCTTTACCTGTTGATACTGATCTTTTGAGTTGATATTCCCTCAGAAGTTTCAATGCTTACTATGTATAAGCCATTAGGCCAGGTATGTGTATCTATTTCAAGTTTTGCAGATGATACTTTTTCCCTGTATACCCTGCGTCCGGTCTGGTCTGTGACTGAAACTATGCCCATCGGGTAATTTCCTTCAATCTCAATAAAGAACCTGTTACCAGCAGGATTTGGATATACTTTAATACTTCCGGGAGTTTCAATATCATTAACACCAACATTTACTACTTCAAATTGTGCAGCCATCTGGTACTCAAATATAGTTCCCTGTGCAATGATCGGAGAACCGGGTCCATCAGCAAGGCGGAAGAAACCTGTGCCATTTCCGCAACATAATCCATTACCTCCGGCATCATAAATGTAGAATTCATAGCAACCTACATCCTGGATTGGAATGTTCTCTGTATACATTGTCATTGGCTCAGTGTATGGTCCACCGCTTGCAACGGTTATTCCGTTACTGTTTATGACCGCCCATGTAACTTCCTGTGGTGAGTTGTCGGTACGGATCTTAAGCTGAACTGTATGCCCTGCAGGTATTGCACTGTAGAAAGTGTGTACAATGGTATCATTTTTATGGTACTCATCGCTTATTCCGTTGACCTGGTCAACATAAATCTTAAGCACGTTGGTATCCTGCATGGTAAAAGTAACTTCAGGAAGTTCAAGAACCATCTTATCAAGGAATGCTTTGTTCCCATTCCAATTATATGTCTGCACCGGTTCATTATTTACCTGGTACTTTATTGCCATAGAAGTAAGATCATTATTTCCGTTGTTCCTGAACTTTACTTTTGGAGTGATGGTATTATAGCAATAATGGTCAAGAGCATCTAAAAGTGCCATCTGGTCAACATCATTGTCATAAACTGCCTGTATCGGATCAAGGCTGAGGTTTGCTGCCTGGTGAACTTCCTTGGTGGTAGGATTCTGTATATAAGCTACTACACTGAGCTGATCGAGGTTATAAACATTAGCAAGAACCCAGTATGATTCAATGATCGCATAATCGCCTGCCTGCATAGGAGTGAAAAGTGAAATACCACCTTTTGCCGGCAGCATTTTCTTGAGTACATTATAAAAATCCTTCTCTCCATTGGAACCCGGAGCGGTATTGTAATGAATCCACTTTTCAATTACACCCATAAATGCAGTAATCTGACCAGTTACCGGCATGGTAGCTTCAACAAGCATAGTAACATAAAGGGTGTCGTTAGAAGGTGACAAATGCTGATTCACTGAAAGAGTAAATGGGGAAGGAACCGCTGCCCTGTTATAAACCATCGACATATTGTTTGTCCATCCTTGTGGAAGGCCGCTGTATACATTACCGTCAATTACCGAATGCGGAACAGCATTTACACCATAATAACTAACACGCGCGGTTGGGTCAGAAGGATTATGATTGTACATAGGGTCATAACCCGGCCAGCTGGTATGGAAGTTAATTGAGGTAATGGTGTCGGGATTGGCAACAAGCCTGGCATGGATAGTAGGGTTGGCAGAAGCACAAGGTCCGCATGATGCCTGGGTAAAATGCTCAAGCATAACCATTCTCTGTGACTGGCTATATGCACCAAGGACCATAGTTATTAACAATGAGAGTAGAGCTAATTTTTTCATTTTCTGTATGTTACTGAATATTTCTTTTTGCAAAGTAAGCATAAAAATAACCGTCATCTGTGAATGTTGATAAATTTTATGACGATTATATATCGTTACCCACTTAAATTCCAATTACTTTTGCAACAGGATAGTTAATAAATTTTAACTAAAAGTATTGGAATCAACTGATTGTAGCACGCTTTTTGTTGTATATTTGTAGGAAATTTAAGCAGCTTATGAAAAGAACATTACTACTTATTGCTTCACTGCTTCTTCTTACAGGTGCTATGGCTCAAACTCCTTCACTTGCTTTGAAAGACAAGGAAGGAAATGATATCACAGGAACAACAGTTGATGTTTTATACGCTCCTGAAGCAGGCTACGGTTCATTTAAACTTGATGTTGTCAATAACGCATCAACAGCGAAGACCGTTAAAGTAAAAAAGGTTGAGATCAGCATGCTTCCTGAAGTTACCGGCCTCACTATCTGCTGGGTGTCATGCTATCCTCCGTTTGTATTTGAGTCTCCTGACCCAATTACAATTGACCCATCCGGGATATGCACAAACTTTGAAGGTGACATTACCTATCCTGCAGGATTAAAAGGTACTAGCACTGCCAAATTCGTGTTCTTTGACGTTGACAACCCAACTGATACAAGTTTTGTAATCGTAAACTATAATCTTGGCACTGTTGGTATGGGTGAGAGTATAGTTTTCAAGAGCGCTAAGGTTTCAAATGCTTATCCAAACCCTGCAGCATCAATGGTATATTTTGATTACCAGTTGCCTGCAAATGCAAACAACGCCAAAATAAAGATCAGCAATTTGCTTGGAACAGAACTCAATGTAGTTCAGCTTTCAAAAAGTGAAGGTAAGGCCGGTATTGATGTAAGTAATCTCCAGAATGGCGTTTACTTCTACTCACTGATCGTTGACAATGCAGCAACAATGACACGAAAATTTATCGTAAAGAAATAAATGGTACTTGTTTAACTTGGATTACTTGTTTAGCTTAGTGTGGAAAACCCCGGTTCTGGCCGGGGTTTTTTTATTATCTCATCTGTTGATTGTAAAAATCAAAATTGGAAAGGGAGATGCAGACTCTTAATTCAGCTTATAATACATTTTCTCTATTTCACTCGTAATCTGTGCAGTATAATCAGTTTTTTCCCAGGCAAAGAAACTAACTTTCTTGAAGTACTTTGTTTCACCATCAACTTCCTTAGGATAAGCCCCATTGTCTTTGTAATAAACCTCTACCTCAACATCTTCCTTGCAGTCGCGTCCAAAGTGACCATATTGTGCAGTTGGCAGGTAGATAGGGTTCCTTAATCCAAAGCGCTCAATAATAGCATATGGCCTCAGGTCAAAGATGTTATTCACCAATGCAGCAATAGCTGAATCAGCAACAATATTCCCCTGTTTGTCTGTAAGCTTACATGAGTTATAGGTATTAACGTATAATCCCACCGGCTGGGCCACGCCTATTGCATAGGCTATCTGCACAAGAACTTCATCTGCTATACCTGCGGCAACAAGGTTCTTTGCAATATGACGGGCTGCATAAGCTGCTGACCGGTCAACTTTAGACGGGTCTTTACCTGAGAAAGCACCGCCACCATGTGCACCTTTACCACCATAAGTATCAACAATGATCTTACGCCCGGTAAGTCCGGTATCTCCGTGTGGACCACCGATTACAAATTTGCCTGTAGGATTTACAAAAAGCTTGAAATCGCCGGTGAACAACTTCTTTATTTCCTCGGGCTGGTCAATGAGTGAATAAGGAATGAGGATATTTCTTACATCTTCGGTAATTTTATCCTGCATAAGTTTATCACGCTCACTTTCGGGCAATGAACAATCAGCAAAATCATCGTGCTGTGTTGAAATTACAATAGTATCTATCCTGAGTGGTGTGTTATTCTCATCGTATTCAATAGTAACCTGCGACTTTGAATCAGGGCGTAGGTATGTCATCTGCTTGCCTTCTTTCCTGATCTCAGCAAGCTTTTGCAGTAAAATGTGTGCAATTTCAATCGGCATTGGCATGTAATTAACCATGTCGTTATTTGCATAGCCAAACATCATACCCTGATCGCCGGCGCCCTGGTCTTCCGGATTTTGCTTATCTACTCCCCTGTTAATGTCAGCTGACTGCTCATGGATGGTAGAGATAATTCCGCATGATTCAGCTTCAAAATGATATTCATTCTTGGTATAGCCAATCTCTTTTATGGTGCGGCGTACAACTTTCTGGATGTCAACATAGCCACTGGTTCTCACTTCGCCGCTGCATACAGCAAGGCCGGTAGTAACCAATGTTTCACATGCCACTTTAGAATTGGGGTCAAATCTGAGGAATTCATCGAGTAATGCATCAGAAATCTGGTCGGCAACTTTATCAGGATGCCCCTCTGAAACAGATTCTGAGGTAAATAAATATCCCATTATTCTGGTATTTAAATAGTTAATAACTAAAGTTCAGGTGAGATTTGATTAAGGCAGGGTATTGCTTTAGCATTTTTTTACATGGTTGCAATCAATCAAATCTCTCCATCACGGGTTTCCGTGCGGCAAAAGTAAGCAAAATCTATTAATTGGTTACTTCCCGGTAAGTTTCCTGAAAACACTTTCAAGTGAGTTTTCTTCTTTCTGCATTGATAACACGGTGAGGTTGTTATCAACTGCAAACCTGAAGATTTCCTGCCTTATATCGGTTTCCTGCAAAGCATCAAACACCCAGACTTTCCCGGTTCTGTGATTAACCTGCTTAACACCCTTTATCTGCTTCAGCTTCTTAACATCAACGTCTGTATCGAACTCAACGATTACACGCTGGTTGCCACCGGAAGCTGACAACAGGTGGGATGGTGTGTCATCAGCCACTATTTTGCCAAGATTAATGATGATAGCCCTGTTACACATCGCTTCAACTTCCTGCATAATATGTGTAGAAAGGACTACTGTTTTGCTGCTGCCAATGCGGGTGATCAGGTTACGGATATCAACCAGCTGGTTAGGATCAAGGCCCGAGGTAGGTTCATCAAGTATGAGCACATCAGGGTCATGGATAAGCGCCTGTGCAAGTCCAACCCTTTGTTTATATCCCTTTGAAAGAGCCCCAATCTTCTTTTTCCTCTCCGGATTTAAACCGGTTAACTCCATAATATCACTGATTCTCTTAGCTATATTGCCTTCGAGCTTATGGATGCCTGCAATGAACTCAAGCGCTTCCCTGATATACATATCAGTATACAAAGGATTATTTTCAGGTAAATAACCCACACGTTTCCTAACTTCAAGAGACTGGCTCCTGATATCGTGCCCATAAACAGTAACCTCGCCGGATGAAGGGGGAATAAAACAGGTGATAATCTTCATCAAGGTAGATTTACCGGCTCCGTTTGGACCAAGCAATCCTACGATTTCACCCGGTTTTATTGAAAAAGATACGTTATCCAGGGCAAGTTGTGTACCGTAGAGCTTCGTTATGTTAGAGACAATTATAGACATACCTGAAAAATATCCGCAAAAATAGGCAAAATGTGACATCCAATGCCAGCACTTATTTGTTAAGTTCATAATTAAACCATTCAGATACTTCACTATAAAAATCAAAAACATGAAAAAAATGACTCTCAGAATTATGACGCTGGGCTTAATGCTTGGCTTCGCTTTTACAGCTATAGCACAGTCGGATGCTGATGTAAAGCAGAAGATTGAGAAAATGAATAAAGAAATGGCCGAAGCAGTAATTGCCGGGAACCATGAAAAGAACCTCCAGTATTATACTGATGATGTAGTTTCTCTTCCAAGTTATGAGAAAATGATGCAAGGCAAAGATGCTATTAAACGTGCCATGGATGAAATGTCGAAATCAGAGTGGAAAGTCAAGGACTTTAATTTCGAGACTGTGTCAGTTGAAACAAACGGAAATTTAGTTACCGAAATCGGCAAATACAGGATGGAAATGACTAAAGAAGGCATGGAACAGGCAATGAAAGATGAAGGTAAATACTTGACAATATGGGAGAAACAAAAAGACGGTTCATTGAAGATCAAAACTGAAATTTGGAACACCGATAAAAACCCATGGGAAGAAATGAGGGCCATGAGCGATAACGACCATAAGAAGATGATGGGAGATAAGCATGATGATAAAGATGGTGATATGATTGATAAGGAGAAGAAAGATGCAGACCATCAGCATAATGGTACTGACGCTGACAAAACCAAGTAATTCAGAAATGAACCTCATGATAAAGGCTGCCGGTAAAACGACAGCCTTTTTTAGTTATCCGATGCTTTTCATTTTTTCAGCGGCTCGCTCAGCCTGTATAACAAAAGTTTCCAGCCGCGATTCGATAATCTGGGGAAATGATTTCCCGTCACATTCAATGGTAAGGAAAGGTATCTCTGTATCTTCATCCAATTCAGCAGGAATATCATAGCTGATTCCAAGGTTATCCTTTACCTTTTTCTTCTTCCCCAGATTCATGTTAGGACTACAGATGGCCTCGCCCACCCTTGTTTGGAGGCAGCCAAACGGTCCGATATTAATGATGCCGCAATACTGTTCATAACCTTCAGCAAGGGCAGTACCAAGGGTTAGAGCCGGCTCGCCTGTCGATTCAAGCGGAAGGATGTGCAAACTGTGCTTTATTGTGTTCACCACCCTCGTTTTATGCCTTTTAATATAGCCGGTGGCTTCGAGGATTCGCTGCATTTTATTTTCCACATAAGTGATATAATGTTCCCTTATTAACCTGCTTAATGTTTCCCTGAAGGTGAACTTTGGTGTAAACACACCATGGCGCCAGGCATAATCAAGATATTTTACCCACTCTGCGATATATGCGTCCTTGAGTATAAAGCCACGTTTACCGAAATAATGGTTGAGGAACTGATGTGCAAACTGATTGTGCCTGATAAAAATCTCCCCGGTGAGTGCAATATAACGTGATTCATCAACCGGTGTCCTGAATGGTACAGTCTCAGCTATTTTCTTACTGAAGATTTCCAAAGTTGTATACAGGTTATTATAATCATTGCTGAATGTATTCACCAAATTGGCGAACTCACTGTAGAAAAATTCAAGGCCCGCTTTACTATCGTTTGCATTCGATAAAATGCCCGATCTTACATCTTCAAGAACATCATTAAGTATTATAGCTTCTATGGATCTCTTCAGGAAACCATTTGAAAACCCAAGATATCCATCCTGGCTGATAAGTGTAAACATAGCCACATTCCTGATTTTCTCAGAACTAACGAGTTCTGAAAGGAATCCGGGATATTGTGCAATCCTGCAGGCGCTTGTACCTCCGATATTGAAGAATGCAAGCCTTGAGCCATTCATCTTATTATCGCCTATGAAGGTCATAAGTGAACCGGCAAGAAGTATAACCGGCAGACATTCCTTACCTGAAGCATACTTATGGCCTGTTTCAAGTACACGTGAATCCATTTCAGGCATAGCCACAGCGTTATAGCCAAGGCTTCGCAAACTGGCACTGAAGAGGGCTGCAGCCATGTCGCCGATGGCAGGTATTACAATCTTAACCCTGTAATCTTTCATGTCCAGTTCAACCCCGTCAGAATCAATATACACTGTCCGGTCTCCCTTCGTTACTATCTGAGCGGGAGTGAAATCATCAGTGGCAGAACCATTGCTGTTATAAAGATTCTTGTGGTAATTACTGATAACGTCAATGAATGCATCTATACGTGTATTAATCCCGGCATCGGCTGTGTGCTGGTCGAGTTCAAGCGTCAGTGATGGCTTATTTCCCATAATTTTCCTGAAAGCAGGTACAAGAAACGAATCAGGGCCACAAGAATAGTTGCTGATATATACAGGGAACAACTGCGGATGCCTTTTAATGGTTTGTGCCGCTCTCATGATCCTTTTTCCTGCCTCCCAAGATTGGTAGTTGACAATCTCTTCTTCAGAGCTGTCAATCAGGTCGTAGGGTATCACTTTATATCCAAGAGATGCAAATTTCTTTGGAATACCCTTATTTGCAAATTCTGAAAATGCGTTATAATCCCTGCCAACCAGTACTATAGCAATATCATCAGGGTTTTCAGCGAGCTGTTTTAATATAGTTTCTCCTATTTGATGCAGTTCATTTTCAATCCTTACCTGATGCGCCACACTATCCCTGAAATGTATTTTAGCATTGCTGGCTTTCGGGCTTCCGAGGCGACTGGCAATGCTGATGAATACCTCCTCCTGTGAAGAATATCCTTTGGCGAAATTGAGGTAAGGATGGATTATCCGGTCTTCATTATAATTGAATGCCTGTGAAAGGTAATTGATTTCTTTACTTACAAATATGCAGGTGGCCGAAGAATCTTTCTGGTCATCTTCACAACCTGGCACATGCATTTCGTAAACTTCAGGCATGAAGATATAATCAGGTTTTTTAGAAATCAGGTTACTAAATAAACCATGTGCAAGTTCAACAGGATAACAGAATGAAGAGTGCTGGTTATCAAAACCGGCTTTATCAACCTCATCGGAAAGGACTACTTTATAGCCAAGAGAATTAAAGAACGAATTATACAGCGGGAACAACCGGTTTATGGTAAAGGTCTGGTTTAATCCAACAGTGCCCGTTGCATGCTTACCGTTCTGTCCCTGGTTATAGATCTTGTCCATCCTGACTTTTACAAAGTCATTCTTCTGCCAGTCGCTCACAATATTGGTAAAAGCATCATAGTACTTATTACAGGCACCCCCGAAAGCAATGCTTTTACCATTTATTTTGAAAGTGCTTATCTCGCATTTCCTGTCGCAGCCATTTAACTTATCCTTACAGATAAACGACTTACCACTCCCAAAGTCACGGCTTATTATCTCCTTTAGGTTAAAAGCACTTTTATCAATTAGTCCTTTGCTTATCTGCTCCCTTACTTTCAATGCAGTACCGAAAGCACCCATCAGGCCGGGGTGAGGCGGTACAATAATAGGCTTACCGGTTATTGCAGCCATGGCAACAGGGATAGCCTTATTGTAGCATACACCTCCCTGCATCAGGATTTTTTTACCTACAGGACGTTTGGCTTTAACCCTGTTGATATAATTAAGGCATATAGAGTAAACCAAACCGCCCAGGATATCATCTTTCTGATGATTCTCCTGAAGGGCTGATTTAATATCCGAACCTATCAATGCAGCACACTGGTCCCTGAAATCAAGAGGGTTCTGAGCACCAAGAGCGGCAGCTTCGATATCATAAAGACTTATGTGCAATGATTCCCATGCGGCCTCCTGAATAAATGAACCTGTCCCCGCAGAGCAGGCTTCGTTCATGGCATAATCAGCAGGCACACCATTGGTGATATAAGTAAACTTGGCATCCTGCCCGCCGATCTCAAAGATTGTATCTACCTCAGGATCAAAGTACACTGATGCCATAGCATGCGCTGTAATCTCATTAATAACCGACCTTGTGCCGGCATGCAAAGCACTTATATGCCTCCCCGACCCTGTTACGCCTAACCCGGTGATCTTTATACCAACAGGTATTTGTTGGAGAAGTGCCTTGTAGACATCAGTGGATGCTTTTACAGGATTGCCATGGGTGTATAGGTATTCTGATGCCACTATTTTACAGTCAGCAGCACTGACAATGACCCCTTTGGTTGTGGTTGAGCCTACATCAAGTCCGAGAATATACTCTTCACCACCCACAGGGTTGTGAATTTCCTCATCACGGAACGAAACCATGTGCGTAAATGCTGATAAAGGCTTATGGAAATTAAACCCTGAACCGGATGAAAATTCTATTTTATCAGTGCTGATATTGGACACTTCGTGCTCCAGTCCGTATAGTGCAGCACCAAGGGCTTCGAAATAACAGGCTTCATCAGGTACGACAATATTATCAAACTTTTCCTTCAGAAAATCAATAACTGCAGTGTTCAGGGTAACTCCTCCCACAATCATGACAGGCGACTTGCTGCTGATGTGCTTAATTAACTCTTCTGCCTTTTCAGCGATCATAAGAGCCAGTCCCGCAGTTACCTGCTCTTTAGGAATTCCTTTATTTAAGGCATGGGTGCAATCGGATTTACAAAAAACGGAACACCTGCCGGAAACCTTAAACGGAGTTGAACCTGAGGATATCTGAACTGCTTCATCCACTGTTAATCCCATGCGCCCTATCTGTTGCATAAAGAATTCACCGGTTCCCGAAGCACATTGATTCTTTGAAATAAGCTTACTTATCCTGCCTTCTTTGTTCAGTTCATATACCACAAAAGTTTCAGCTCCCAGACTAACCAGGGCACTGTACCGGCGGCCGTTAGTGGTGTAAACTTTAAGAGCTGATTCCGTGGCTTCAGACTCGTAGATAGAGGTAATATTCAGCCTGCTCCTGAACTTACGGCCTGTAACTACTGCAGGTCCTTGAAACGGCATTTCACTGAAGAGTTGCTCAAAAGTTGCTTTAGGATCACCATCATTAGTCCTGATGATCGCCTTATCAATTATTATTTTGCGCTGGTCGTCAGGAACGACCAGCTTAATAATGGTTATGGTTGAGGCACCGATACAAATACCAAGAGAATTCCGGTTTAAAAGTGATATGCCTTTTGCGGATAATTCTTTTTGGGATGTAACTTTGCAGTTAATCTGGTTTCCTTTTGTCATAACTATAGATTTAGCGGAAGAAATCTGAGCTATAATTATGACCCTGAATAAGAAAAAAGGAGTAATTTGTATTACAAATATAATATAAAGGGCGTTAAAAACAAATTTGCTCTTAAAACATGTGAATTGGAATATGACCAGTGCTAATAAAGTAGGGTAAACCAATTGCAATGAAATAAATCATATTATGATAAAAGATCCTTCGGAATTCAGGAAAGAAGCACACAAAATGGCCGACAGGCTGGCAGATTATTATGAACAGGTTGAAAATCTACCTGTAAAATCGCAGGTAAAGCCGGGTGAAGTGATTGAAAAGCTTCCGGCACTTCCACCTGATAAGCCTGAATCGATCGGTACTATTATGGCTGATTTTGAGAGTATAATAATGCCCGGCATCACACACTGGCAGCATCCGTCATTCTTTGCCTATTTCCCTGCAAACAGCAGCTACCCGTCAGTGCTTGCCGAAATGCTCACAGCGACCCTTGCCCAGCAGGGAATGGTATGGGAGACTTCTCCGGCTGCAGCAGAGCTGGAAGAAAGGATGATGGAATGGCTGAAAGAACTCTGTGGTCTGCCCGCTGATTTTACAGGTGTTATTCAGGATACTGCTTCTGCCTCCACGCTGGCTGCACTGCTTACTGCGAGGGAAAAAACCACCGGTTTCTCAGTTAATAAAACCGGACTTTATGCAGGTAAACCCTTAAGGATCTATGTAACATCTGAAACACACTCATCCATTGAGAAAGCAGCCCGCATTGCAGGCTTTGGAAGCAACAACCTGGTAAAGGTGGCAGTTGACAGCCAGTTTGCAATGAATCCACGTGCCCTGGAAGATTCTATTCACCATGATATCCTCCATGGATATATCCCCTGTGCAGTAGTGGCTACCATTGGAACCACAAGTTGCACTGCTGTTGACCCCATAAAGGCTATAGGTGAAGTATGCAGAGAGTATAATGTGTGGATGCATGTGGATGGAGCTTTTGCCGGTTCTGCCCTGGTTTTGCCTGAGATGCGGCATTATTCTGACGGGCTGGAATTAGCTGACAGCTATGTTTTCAATCCCCATAAATGGATGTTTACCAATTTCGACTGTTCAGCCTATTTTGTAAAAGATACAGAAGCACTCATCAGGACTTTTGAGATTTTACCTGAATACCTTAAAACAGGGTCCCGGGGATTGGTAAATGATTACCGCGACTGGGGAGTAGCACTTGGCAGAAGGTTCAGGGCACTGAAACTATGGTTTGTGCTCAGGAATTACGGCACAGAAGGAATAAGGGATACAATCAGGAAACACATCGTACTGGCTGCCGCCCTGACACTGGAGATGCAGAATACCAGGGGATTTGAAATCCTCACCCCTACCCGCTTCAGTCTTGTTTGTTTCAGGTATATCCCTGAAGGAATGACTGATGAAACTGAAATCAACAACTACAATGAGCGGCTTGAAAAGAAACTCAATGCAACCGGCAAATTGTATATCACCCATACAAAACTGAATGGCAAGTACACTTTAAGGCTGGTAGTTGCCCAGACTTATGTAGAAGAAAAACACGTAAGGGAAGCATGGGATCTTATCAAAGAAATGAAAGATAAAGCATAAAGAATTAAGTCTTCATCATCACGATGCAGCTGTCAGATCATTTGACAGCTGCTTTTTTATATCCCGGTTCCACTAATTTTCCAATCGTGATCCTTTTGTATTTTGTTCGCACTTTGTTCGCATTGTGTTCGCATTTCCTTCGCTTTTTTAGTACTAAAATGCGAGCACAATGCGAACACAATGCGAATACAATGCGAATACAATTCAAATTTGACCTTAATCAAATTTCAATCACTATCCACCTTGAACAATATTGGACAACATTGGACAACATTGAATAATATTGAATAACATTGAACTCTCTTATTTGCTTACTTTTGCACTCTGATATTTTTTTGAATGAATTTCACTCTCGAAGCTGTTGATAACCACTCTCATGCCCGTGCAGGTGTAATAACAACTGACCACGGGGAAATAGCAACCCCTGTTTTTATGCCGGTTGGAACTGTTGGTTCAGTTAAGGCTGTGCATATTAAAGAGGTTGCAGAAGATGTTAAAGCACGTATAATCCTTGGAAACACCTACCACCTCTACCTGAGGCCGGGCACTGATGTTCTGAAAGCTGCCGGGGGCCTGCATAAGTTTAATGGCTGGGAAAAGCCTATTTTAACTGACAGCGGCGGATACCAGGTTTACTCACTTACCGACAGGCGTAAAATGCATGAAGAGGGTGTTACATTCCAGTCGCACATTGACGGTTCAAGGCATTTGTTTTCCCCTGAAGGAGTTATGGATATAGAGAGGCTGATCGGTGCTGATATAATCATGGCCTTTGATGAATGCACTCCGTATCCCTGCGAATATGAGTATGCAAGGAAGTCGATGGAGATGACTCATCGCTGGCTCGACAGGTGTGTTACAAGGTTCAATGAAACAGAAGGGCACTATGGTTACAGCCAGGCTCTTTTCCCAATAGTCCAGGGAAGTGTTTACCGTGACCTGAGGATTAAATCGGCCGAAAAAATTGCTTCGGTGGGTGCTGAAGGAAACGCCATTGGCGGTCTGTCAGTGGGCGAACCCGTGGAAATGATGTATGAATTTACTGAATTGGTATGCAGTATACTTCCGAAGGATAAACCACGTTATCTGATGGGCGTAGGCACACCGGCAAATATACTCGAGGGAATCTCACAGGGTATTGATATGTTTGACTGTGTTATGCCTACCAGGAATGGGAGAAATGGCATGATCTTTACTTCAGAAGGTATAATTAACCTTAAGAACGAAAAGTGGAAATATGATTTTTCACCACTTGACCCATCGGGGACATCATGGGTTGATAAGCATTACAGCAGGGCTTATCTCAGGCATTTGTTCGTTGCCGGAGAGATGTTAGGTCCGATGATTGCCAGCCAGCATAATCTGGCTTTCTATTTGTGGCTGGTTGATACAGCAAGAGAAAAAATTATCGATGGTACTTTTAGCTCTTGGAAAAACAGCATGGTTGGCAAACTATCATCAAGAATTTGAAAATAAAAAAAGGCATTGAAAAAACTCGACTGGTATATAATCCGTAAGTTCCTTGGCACCTTCTTCTATGCCATTGCCCTGCTTGCAGTGATTATTATCATCTTCGACTTTTCTGAAAAAGTCGATGATTTCATCGAGAAGAAACCTTCGGTGTACGCCATTGCTTTTGAGTACTACGCTAATTTCATACCCTTCTTTATCAATAAATTCAGTGCCCTTTTCACTTTTATTGCTGTAATCTTCTTTACATCAAAGATGGCATCGGATACTGAAATCATTGCCATCCTTAACAGCGGAGTAAGTTTCAGGAGGCTAATGAGGCCCTATCTTATTGCGGCTACCTTCCTTGCCCTGATGTCGTTTGTACTCACCAATTTCATAATCCCCGAAACAAGTGAGAACATGCAGGTCTTTCAGCGTACTTACCTCAAAGATGAGAAGTATGACAATAAAAACAATCTCCATATTCAGATTAATCCGGGTGTTTTTGCCTATGTAGAAAGCTTCGACAAGCACAACAGCAAGGGAAGCAGGTTTGCCCTCGAAAAATTCAATGAAAAGGGAATGACTTACAAACTGTCGGGAAAAGAAATAAAATGGGACAGCACCAACCAGCACTGGATTATTGAAGATTGGGTAAAACGAAAGATCACTGATAAAGGTGAGAAGATTACCAGGGGCAAAACATTTGACACCACACTTAACCTTACACCAGGGGATTTCGATATTGACGTAGATTATGCAATCTATATGAATTGGACAGAGCTCAGGGATTTCATAGCCAATGAAAGAATGCGCGGTTCGGGGAGTATTCTCAAATTTGAGGTTGAAAAGCATTCAAGAATTGCATTTCCCTTTGCCACTATCATCCTAACCATTATAGGCTTGTCGTTGTCATCCCGAAAAGTGCGTGGAGGTATAGGTTTAAACCTCGGGATCGGTATAACAATTTGCTTTGCATTCATCCTCTTTATGCAGGTAACAACGGTATTTGCCACATTCAGTAATCTCCCGCCGGTAGTTGCTGTCTGGATACCAAATGTGATCTTCGGACTACTGGCACTTTACCTCCTGAGGGTGGCACCTAAATAATCGTTTTGCCTGTCCAGGTAAAGTAATCATTAAATAATCCCAGTACATTTGGCGGTGTTGTGAAAAGCCCATACACAGCAGAACCTGTACCACTCATTGAAGCATAGAATGCTCCGGCGTCATATAGTTTCTGCTTTATAATTTCAAGTTCAGGATAGTGCCTGAATACCAATTCCTCGAAATCATTCACCATTAAATTTTTCCAGTTAAGTTCATTACCGGTTAACTCTTCCGGTAACGGAAGATTCACTCCTGAAGGTGTTATGTTGTTAAATGCCCAGGTAGTTGAAATTCCATAAGAAGGAACTACAATTACAATATGATACTGTGGCAGATGAAGGAATTTATGTGTGGGATGACCGGTTCCCTCTATCAGTTGCGCCTTATTCACAATAAAGAATGATGAATCGCATCCCAGTACTGCCGCCATTCCTTCAAGTTCAGCATTGCATAGCTTCATTGAGAATAACTTCCGGATGAGAGAAAGGGCAAAAGCACCATCTGAAGAACCTCCGCCGAGGCCTGAGGCAGATGGTATTATCTTATGCAGGTGGATCTTAACCGGCGGAATATCATAGTATTCTTTCATTATGCGGACCGCCTTTACACACAGGTTATCTTCTTCATCCACCGCCAGAGGCAATCCTGTTACCGAAAAAGAAAAATCTTCATCGGACGGCACTATTTCCATAGCATCACAAAGATTTACCGGCAACATATAACTCTGGATATCGTGATAGGTATCTTTACGTTTTCTCAGCACCCGGAGACCAAGATTTATCTTTGCATTTGGGAATACAATCATAAAAGTTACTAAGAGTGATTAATGAATTCGCCGGGGATAAAATTTCTGCTGCAAAGCAAATATAACAATATCCTGACTATTTAGAGAACTCCGGATGCTACTTTGGCGTTTTAGATTTAACTTTGTATTCTCTATAAATAGCTATGACGATAATAAATTCAGTGATTTCATGGTTCATGAAGAAACGCATGCATCAAATTGAGCTCTTCATGAAATACCCTCATGACGTTCAGGAAGAGTGGTTTAAAAAGCTTATAACAGCAGCCAAACAGACAGAATGGGGTAAAAAATATGGTTATGAGTCGATCACAAGCTATGAAGAATTCATTAACAGAGTTCCGTTAAATGATTATGAAGACCTTAAACCTTATGTTGAGCGATTAAGAAAAGGAGAACAAAACCTGCTATGGAACTCAGAGATTAAATGGTTTGCCAAATCATCAGGTACTACAAGTGACAAAAGCAAGTTTATTCCTGTTAGCCAGGAGGCCCTGGATGAATGCCACTTTAAAGGAGGCAAAGACCTGATTTCATTGTACTGCAACATTAATGATGATACCCAGATTTTTACCGGTAAGCTGCTTGGTATGGGTGGCACTCATTTCTCAGATAACCCTGAAATTGGTTCGTACGTGGGTGATGTTTCAGCTATTATCATGGAAAACCTGCCCGCATGGATTGAGCTTATCCGCACACCGGAGTTGTCAATTGCCCTGATGGAAGAATGGGAGCATAAAATTGAAAGAATAGCCGAAGTAACTATTAAGGAAAGCGTTACAAATATTACCGGGGTCCCCTCATGGACACTAGTATTGTTAAAAAGAATACTTGAGATATCAGGCAAAAAAACTATCCTTGAAGTTTGGCCGGATCTTGAACTGATAGTTCACGGTGGTGTTAGTTTCCTTCCTTACAAACCTCAGTTCGAAAAGCTGATTGGCGGGCCGGTGCATTACCTTGAAACATACAATGCTTCAGAAGGATTTTTTGGTATACAGGACAGGAATGATGCTGATGATATGCTACTCATGCTTGATTATGGAATCTTTTATGAGTTTATACCTGTTAACGAAACTGGAGAATCAGTTACAAAGGCTATTCCACTGCATGAGGTAAAAACAGGGATCAATTATGCCATGGTAATCTCCACCAATGCCGGATTATGGCGCTACCAGATCGGAGATACCGTTGTATTTACAAGCCTCTGTCCTTACAGGATAAAAATCACCGGCAGAACAAAGAATTTCATCAATGCCTTTGGTGAAGAACTTATCATTGACAACGCAGTGAATGCACTACAGAAAGCCTGTGATAAAACAGGTGCGGTGATAAGTGAATTTACCGCTGCCCCGGTTTACTTTGGTGAAAATAGCAGCGGAGCGCATGAGTGGCTTATAGAATTTGAGCAGGAGCCTGAAAATATAGCATACTTTTCAGAAGTGCTTGACAATGCCCTTAAAGCTCTTAACTCAGACTATGAGGCTAAGCGTTACCAGAATATGGTACTTAGTGAACCATTGATAAAGGTATTAGCCAAGGGGACATTCTATAACTGGATGAAAAAGAATAACAGGCTTGGCGGACAATATAAAGTCCCTAGATTGTCGAACAACAGGAAAGTTGTTGAAGATATCTTACAAACTGTTTCATCTCACGCTTCCTGATTGCCACTTTTCTTTACATTTGCTTAAGTAAACATTTCCAGAGAGTAGAAGTAATTTAATCTGACAATCATGCACATAGCCATAGCCGGAAATATAGGCTCCGGAAAAACCACGCTTACAGGACTACTTGCCAAACACTTCAACTGGCAGCCACATTACGAGGATGTTGAGACCAATCCATACCTGCCTGCCTTTTATGAAGACATGCAACGATGGTCGTTCAACCTGCAGATATACTTTCTTAACAGCAGGTTCAGGCAGGTTATCGATATCAGGAAAAGTGGTAAAACTGTAGTACAGGACCGCACTATATACGAAGATGCATACATCTTTGCTCCCAACCTGCATTCAATGACGCTTATGACAACCCGCGACTTTGATAATTACCTGTCATTGTTTGAGTTGATGAGTTCATTTATCCAGCCTCCTGACCTCCTTATATATCTGAGGGCCAGTGTTCCGACACTCGTAAACCAGATACAGAAAAGAGGACGGGAATATGAAAACTCTATTAGGCTCGACTACCTGAAGAGCCTTAACGACAGATATGAGGCGTGGATTGAAAAATACAGCCTTGGTAAATTACTGATTATTGAAGTTGACAACCTCAATTTTTCTGATAAGCCTGAAGACCTTGCTTATGTGATTGAAAGAATTAATGCCGAGATCCATGGATTATTCTGATTATAAGTCTGTCGGCATTATCCCTGCACGATATGCCTCCACCCGGTTTCCCGGAAAGCCTTTGGTGGAAATCAAAGGTATGAGCATGATTGAAAGAGTATACCGGCAGGCATCACTATGCCAGAAACTTTCTGCCGTAATAGTTGCTACAGATGATAACAGGATACTTGAGCATGTGAAAGCTTTTGGCGGCAGGGTAATGCTGACATCCGAAAACCATGCATCAGGGACTGACCGAATTGCAGAGGTTGTTGATCTGCTGGCTGAAAGAGGCGAGAAATACGAAATAGCTATAAATATACAGGGGGATGAACCATTCATCCAGCCTGCCCAGATTACCAAAGTTGTGGATATATTCCAGAACCCGGAAGCTGAGATCGGCACACTTATTAAGCTTATTGACAAGAGTGAAGATATCTTCAACCAGAATATCGTTAAAGTAGTTACCAATGCACAAGGAAAGGCACTTTATTTCAGCCGGTCGCCCATTCCTTTTGTCAGGAATATGATCTCTGATAACTGGCTGCACGATAACGAATTCTATAAACACATTGGTATATATGGATACCGCACTGCCACATTGCGGGAAATAAGCCAGCTGCCACCATCACCGCCTGAGAAAGCTGAATCACTTGAACAATTAAGGTGGCTCTATAATGGTTATTCAATATTCACGCGGGTTACTGATATTGAGACTATTGGTATAGATACTCCTGACGACTTATCAAAACTTATCAACATTCCTTGCTAAATTGCGGGTACAGTTATATATTAGCTGACGGTTTAGAAGCAAGAGCAGAAGAGAAATTATGAATATACTTTCAAAGCAGATCAGCGACCTGTTATTTGAGCATGATTGTGTTATAGTGCCTGGTTTGGGTGGATTTATCACTAACTACAAACCGGCAGTTATACATCCGCATAACCATACTTTCACACCTCCCTCAAAACAGGTATCATTCAATACTGCACTTGCTGGTAACGATGGAGTGCTTATAAGTGCCTACGCCAAATCGATGGATATCAGCTTTAGTGAAGCCAAAAAAGTTATCGATCAAAAGGTTCATACCATCAGGATCTCACTTCTTAAAGGTGAGAAAATTGAGATTGACGGCGTTGGTTATCTTTTTGCAAACAAGGAGAATAACATTGAGTTCCGCCCTTCAGGTAAAGTTAACTTCCTGAATGAAGCTTACGGACTACCGAAATTTGACTTTAACCCCATTGAACGGACCACTCTTACTTCTGTTACTTCCAAACCTGCCGTAAGGCAAACAATGAGATGGGCTGCAATACTTGTTCCTGTTGCTGCTGTTGCTTTGTGGGCAACTATGAATACATCAACCCTTAACAGGGTTTATGATAATTATGCTTCATTTTTCCCTTCATCACAGCCGGTAAATGTTGCAAAACCAGCACCTGTTAAGGAAAGTAAGAAGACTAAGGTTGTAACTGCACCTGTTGTTAAACAGGACAAACAGGAAGCTCCTGCCATTGAAGTGGCAACCCCTGTGGCAGAAGCAGGTAACAAATATTACATCATAGCCGGAGCTTTCAGCATTCCTGAAAATGCAGAGCGTTTTGTAGAGCAATTGAAAGCACAGGGTTATCACGCTTCTGTTATCGGCCAGAACCGAAGACACCTCCACCTTGTTAGTATTGAATCATATAGTGACCTTCAATCGGCAAACAATAGTCTGGATGTTCTCCATGCTAAAGGATTTCCTGCTGCCTGGTTACTGGAGAAAACCAATTAAATTATTCCTGTTCCCCAAAGTTTAATTGACATGCCTAAAAAAAAGCATGCGAGATTTGCTGAAAACCTGACATTCCCCCACATGTTCCAGCTTTCATTTGATGACCTGCAGAAGGGGTTTGATATGAAAGGCCGCTGGGCAGGATTCTTTGGCAACGATCATCCTATAGTTCTTGAACTTGGATGCGGCAAAGGAGAGTATATAGTTGCTCTTTCATCCAGCTATCCAGGTACAAATTTTATAGGTATTGACATTAAAGGGGCCAGGATGTGGAGGGGAGCCAAGACAACCTTTGAAAACCATGTAAAAAATGCTGCTTTTATCAGGACCCGGATTGACCAGATAGAGGCATTGTTCTCAGAAAATGAGGTTAACGGTATATGGATCACATTCCCTGATCCCCAGCCTGCCAAAGCAAGGAAGCGTCTTACTTCACCTATGTTCCTCAACAGGTACAAGAAATTCCTAAAACCGGGGAGCATAATTCACCTCAAGACTGATAATCTTGATTTCTTCAACTACACACTTTCAATAATACAATCAGAAGGTTACGAATTATTGTTTCATACTTTTGACTTGTACAACAGCAATCTGCAGGACGATGTTATGCTTACCCAAACACATTACGAAAAACTCTTCCTCGCTGATGGCATCCCGATAAAATACTTAAGGTTCAGGATATGAACGACGATTCATTCTTCGACAGGGTATACCAGGTAGTAAAGCTGATTCCTTACGGCCGGGTAACCAGTTATGGAGCTATAGCTGAATACCTTGGTTCAAAAGGATCGTCGAGAATGGTTGGCTGGGCAATGAACGCCTCACACCACTCTACTGAGAGAATACCCGCACACAGGGTAGTCAACAGGCAGGGACTACTAACAGGAAAGAATCATTTTGGCAGTAGTACCATGATGCAGCAGTTGTTAGAGAGCGAAGGTATCAGGGTAGAGAATGACCGGATAGTGGACTTTGAAAAACTCTTCTGGAGCCCCAAGGACGCTGAATGATTTATAAATTTTTGATCTCTGTTAACTGAAAAAGCACTATCTTTACACAATCTAAATAAGGCTAATACACTCGTTTTATGAAGTATTCTAAAGACGTAATCCTCAATGCCCTGAGAACTGTAAAAGACCCTGACCTTGGCAAAGATCTCGTTACGCTCAACATGATTGAGGATGTTGAAATCACCGATAATAAAGTAACTTTCAAAGTAGTACTGACAACACCTGCATGTCCGCTGAAAAATAAGATACAGAAGGATTGCATTGATGCTATCCATACACTTGTTGACAGCAACCTGGAAGTGGATGCAATAATGACCTCAAGGGTAACAACCCGCAGGACAGATAATCAGCAGATGCTTAAAGGAGTTAAAAACATCATTGCAATTGCTTCAGGCAAGGGTGGTGTCGGAAAGTCCACAGTGGCAGCAAACCTTGCTGTAGCGCTTGGACGCACAGGTGCTAAGGTTGGATTAGTGGACGCAGATATTTACGGCCCATCAGTCCCCCTTATGTTTGATGAAATGGCTTCAAAACCATATGCTATTGAGAAAGACGGCAAGATGCTGGTTGTACCAATTGAGAAATACGGTATTAAGATTCTTTCAATCGGCTTCTTTGTTGATCCTGAGAAAGCTCTTGTATGGCGCGGACCGATGGCATCGAATGCACTGACACAGCTGTTTACCGAGGCTGATTGGGGTGAACTTGATTACCTCATACTTGATATGCCTCCCGGAACCGGAGATATTCATCTTACCATTGTACAAAACCTGTCAGTCACCGGAGTTGCCATAGTGACCACACCTCAGGAGGTTGCACTTGCTGATGCACGCAAGGCTGTTGCTATGTTCACACAGGAAAATATTAACGTGCCGGTACTTGGGTTGATAGAGAATATGGCATGGTTTACACCTGAGGAACTACCTGAAAACAAGTATTATATCTTCGGAAATGAAGGTGGAAAGAGGTTAGCTGAGGAATATAATATACCTTTGCTAGGCCAGATACCACTTGTTCAGGGAATCAGGGAATCAGGTGACTCAGGAAAGCCCATAGCCACTAATGATAATTCAACAGTTGCAAAGGCATTCCATGACCTGGCAGAGAGGACAGCACAGCAGGTTGCAATAAGGAACATAACGCTGGCTCCCACAAAACCTGTAGAGATTACAAAGTAATTAAATCATAAAAAGCATAACAAATAAAGAAAATGTCAACTAACCGTCTTGAATTAACAACCAAAGTAAAAAATGTTATAGACCAGATAAGGCCGTATCTGCAGGCTGATGGCGGAGATATACAGTTTGTTGAACTAACAGACGACAACGTTGTAAACGTTGAACTCCAGGGATCATGTGGATCATGCCCTTATAGCCGTATGACACTTAAGAATGGTGTTGAAGAAGCAATGCGCAGGGCACTTCCTGAGATTAAATCTGTTGAAGCACTGAATCTGTAAGTCTAAAGAACTGACCTTTCAGATTTTAAGTAAGGTACTTTGCAACAATAGGCATGCGGCGTCCCATACCAAATGCCTTAGGAGAAATCCGGAGAATGGGAGGCGCCTGATGACGTTTCCATTCATTCCTGTTGACCATGCTGATTACTTTATGCACAAGTTTTTCGTCGAAGCCCATCAGGATAAGTTCAGATGGGCTTCTTCTTATTTCAATATATGAGTGAAGTACCTGATCGAGGATAGCATAATCCGGCAAAGAATCACTGTCCTTCTGGTTTGGCCTTAGTTCAGCTGAAGGGGGTTTAGTTATAGTGTTTACCGGAATAATTTCCTTATCCTTATTGATGAACTCAGCAAGGCGGTAAACATCAGTCTTATAAACATCGCCTAATACTGAAATGCCACCGCACATATCACCATACAGGGTTCCATAACCAACAGCGGCTTCACTCTTATTGCTGGTATTAAGAAGTATATACCCGAATTTATTAGAAAGAGCCATGAGAATCACCGCCCTCATTCTTGCCTGGATATTTTCTTCAGTTATACCGGGATTCGTTCCTTCGAACAGCGGTTTCATGGTTTCTTCAACAGCGCCGACAGATTCAGCAATAGGCACAACTTCATAGGGACATCCAAGGTTTTCTGCCAGTTGCCTTGCATCAGTTATTGAATGGTCGGATGAATACTTTGAAGGCAGTAAAACAGCCAGGACATTTTCTTTGCCAAGGGCTTGTGCCGCTAGTACCATGACAACAGCTGAATCAATACCTCCAGATAAGCCAAGTATTGCTTTTTTGAAGCCCATTTTGTGGAAGTAATCCTTAATACCCAATACCAGAGCTTCATATACCAGGGGTATGGCATCAGGGCGATCTCTCTTTGCAGGTGCACCTTCGCCGGTATAATATGCTTCACTGATCTCAATTATTCTCACTTCTTCTGTGAAAAAAGATAGCTCATCACGTATGTTACCCTTTGCATCACATATCATTGAGTTACCATCAAAAATGAGTTCAGTCTGCGCCCCTGTTTGATTCACATAGATAATTGGCTTACCATATTTAAGTGCATTGGCTCTCAGAACCTCACGGCGGATGATTGTTTGGTTGTAATTGAAAGGTGATGCACTGATATTTATTATAATATCGGGATTGAAGGAATTCAGTTCATCAAGCGGTGAGAATGAATACATAGGTACCTCCGCAGTATTCCAGATATCCTCACAAATAGTAAGCGCTATTCGCCTGCCTTTAAAATCAACATAGCCGAACCCTCTTGAAGGTTCAAAATAACGGTATTCATCAAATACGTCGTAATTAGGAAGCAGAGCCTTATTGGCGACATACTCAACCTTGCCATTATACAGAAACCAGGCAGAGTTGAACAGAGGTTTGCCTTTACCTGAAAGATTACGGGAGGGTGCACCGATTATGACTGCAATATCATTACAAAAAGCAGCTATTTCCATGATAGCAGCTTCACTCTTTTTAATAAAGTCTTCAAATTCAAGAAAATCCTGAGGAGGATATCCTGTAACGGCAAGTTCGGGGAATACTGCTATTTCAGCACCTTCAGCAGTAACTTGCTTGATTCCCCGGATTATTTTATCCTTATTATAATCAAAATCACCAATAAGGAAATTGTATTGCAACAGTGCAACTTTCATGTAAAATATCAGATTAAAAAGGCAATAAATTCCTAGAACATCACTCCTATATGGAGCTCCACAAAGTTAGGCCTTCCTTCATGCTCATAAGAAGGTTCAGCAACATTATCACCTTTGAGGGCATCTGTAAGGCCATTATTGAAATTAATACCAACAATCATGGCAGTGTTATTGTCGAAAGGATATTCAATGCCGGCACCAACAATCAGAGCAGTTTTAAAAAGATTGGTAGAGTTATCTATGACCCTGTAATCTGTTGATACATTATTAGTACCACTTCTGTACTCATCTTTAGCCATTGATTTAGTGCGCACACCAAATCCCAGTCCCAGTTGACCGTAATACCTGAATTTGCCTATCTCATTGGTTTTAAGCTTAAGAACTGCCGGAATTTCAAGATACCTTATGCGGTAATTGCGTTCCAGGGTAACCCGGTTACCATCAATAATATCAGGGTAGGATAATTTACCGCCTTGATAGATAAAGCTTAAGCCGGTTGCAAGTGCGTAATTCTTGGCAAAATATATTTCTGCCGACAATCCCCAGGAAAATCCGGGCTTTATACCTTTTGAATCATATACTTTCTGGCTGGTATTAAGCCAGCAAACTGAAGGTGCTGCTTTAACACCAAGAACAAAAGAACGATATTGTGCGGAGGTATACTTTGGCAAAGTTATTGTTGAAATTAACATACATGCCAATAAAGTAGTTCTTATCTTCATATTCTAGCCATTAATTTTGTTAATACATTTTACACAAAAATAACAAAAAACGACCTTGCAATAGAAAAATAAAAACTCGCTAACTTTGTTAATTAAACACCCCCTAACTATGAAAAAGATACTGTTTGTCGTTGTAATCCTGGTTATAACAGGAACCATTAATGCCCAGACTCCCGGATTTACCCTTGGCCCTAAAATAGGTGCTACACTTTCAATGTATGAGACTGACCATGAAACTATTAAGGAAGAAGCTGCCAATAGTTTCCACTGGGGAGCATTTGCGCGTATAGGATCAAAAGTGTACATTCAGCCTGAGTTACTTTTCATGAAAAAATCAGGTTTATTGGTCAATCCTGCACTATCAGCAAGTGAGCAGACTATAAAGCTGCGTACTATTGATGTTCCTGTTCTTTTTGGTGTTAAAGTGGCTAACCTCAAATTGGTTAATGTCAGGATCTTTGCCGGACCGGTAGCTTCAATGGCCTTGGATAAGGAAGTCGTCACTGAGAATTGGCCTGATGCCATCACTGAAGATGATTTAAGAAGTGCAAACTGGGGAGTTCAGTTTGGCGCAGGTGCAGATGTGCTGATGTTTACTTTGGACCTGAGATATGAATTAGGCATGGGTGATTATTCAAAACTTGATGCTTATCCCCTGAAAAATGACCTTGTTACGTTGAGTCTTGGCTGGAAGCTCTTCTAAAGCATTATTTTTGCGGAATAAATTAATCATTCAATGAGAAACATTATTGGATTGGCCTTGGTTTGCCTTGCACTCACCGCATGTAATAATGATAAAAATAAAACGGGAAAAACGGAGGCACCCGGTGAACTGCGTCGATATGAGATTAGTCTGTTTAGCATTGATACTAACAACTTTAAAGAAGGACTGAGAAAGATATATCCTTCATACAAAGTGTTCCTTGGAGAGACTTTTCCATCGGATGAAGGAGTGACACAATTGCTCAACTTTGTTACTGATCCCTACATCCGGTCTACTTACAACTATACGTTGAAGAAATATCCTGACCTTGAATTCCTTGAAGCTGGATTAGACAAGGGCTTCATGAACTTCACCAAAGAAATGCCGGGGAAACGCATTCCACAAGTTTATACTTACATTTCAGGCTTTGACATCAGAATGCCTATAAAATATACTGACTCGGCACTAATTATAGGCCTTGACCTTTATCTTGGCAGTGATTATGCAGAGTACCGTGAATTAGGATTTCCTCTCTATATAGCTGAGCGGTTATCAAAAGAATATATGCTGGCTGATTGTTTCAGGGAGATTGGATGGGCTTACATGCCTGAAATGGAGACAAATACACTTCTTGATGCTATGATTGAGCAGGGAAAACTACTTTATTTTGCTCAGAAGATGTTACCCGGTGAAAAGGAAGAATATCTCATTAAATATAGTCCTGAGGAACTTGAATGGGTAAAAAATAATGAAAAGAACCTATGGAGTTTTCTGATTGAGAATCAGCTTCTGTATTCGAACGATGCAAAGGCAATGACAACCTTTATGACGGATGGTCCTTTCACTTCAGGTTTTTCAGAAGAATCACCTTCACGGACAGGACATTGGCTTGGCTGGCAGATTGTTAAAAACTACATGCAGAAGAATGACTTGTCAATGGAAGCTCTGTTGGCAGAGAAAGATTCACAGAAGATTTTGCAGGAGTCAGGTTATAAGCCAGCAAGGTAGAATACCGTACATCAGATTTTAATATTGCCTAACTGCATCCTGAGGTGAGCTTTTTTTAGAACCTCAAAACGCTCATCATTTGTCATAATTTCCCAGTTGGCAATTTCATCCAGCATTCTATAGCACCCAACACACATGCCGTTTTGATTAAGCCGGCATATCAATCTGCAGGGTGATTTTATTTCCGGTTTTTCTTTAGGATTATCCACAATTGCTGAATTTCATCAATTAACTTATCAGACAGAAAAAAGTTCATCTGATTACTAATGGATTAACAACTTTCTTTAACAAGGTTCAACAATAAACACGTAAGAATGCATAAGTAATATTTGCAAAAATAACCTTTGTTTCAAACAATTTAATCATCTTTGCATATTGCCTGCCGAATAATTGGTTGGCCTCAAATAACTAGTCATGCTGGTAAAAACTTTTGGAAGTGCCATAGTTGGCGTCAATGCTATAATCGTCACTGTAGAGGTCAATATGGATATCGGAATTCAGTTCTTTATGGTTGGATTACCTGATATCGCTGTAAAAGAAAGCCATCAAAGAATTGAATCAGCTCTCAGGAATATTGGCTATCGTATACCCGGAAAGAAAATTGTAATAAACATGGCTCCTGCCGATATCAGGAAGGAAGGCTCGGCTTATGACCTTACAATTGCCATTGGTATTCTTGCTGCCAATGGAAATTTACCTGCGGATTCTGCCAATGAATATGTGATAATGGGAGAACTTGGACTCGACGGAAACCTTCACCCAATTAAAGGAGCGTTACCAATTGCCATCGAAGCCAGGAAGAAGGGTTTCAAAGGCTTCATACTTCCTAAACAAAATGCAAGAGAAGCGGCAATTGTTAACGATATTGATGTGTATGGAGTTGAAAACATTCTGGAGGTAATACAGTTCCTTAAAGGTGATCTGATTCTTACCAAAGAGATTGTTAATACACGCGAGGAATTTCTTGCCCAGTTAACAGATTATGAATTTGATTTCTCTGATGTTAAAGGACAGGAGAATATTAAACGTGCACTTGAGATAGCTGCGGCAGGAGGCCATAATGCAATTCTCATCGGGCCTCCGGGTTCAGGCAAGACAATGCTGGCAAAGCGCCTTCCTTCCATACTTCCCCAGCTTAACCTTCACGAAGCTCTTGAGACTACAAAAATCCATAGTGTGGCCGGTAAGATGAACAAGAATTCATCGCTTATCTCCATAAGGCCCTTCAGGAACCCGCATCATACAATTTCAGGCGCTGCCCTTGTCGGGGGAGGTTCAAACCCTCAGCCCGGAGAGATTTCACTGGCTCATAACGGAGTACTTTTCCTTGATGAGTTACCGGAATTCCAGAGAACAGTAATTGAAGTCTTACGGCAACCAATGGAGGATAGGATTGTAACGATATCAAGAGCCAGGCAAACGGTTGATTACCCTGCAAGTTTTATGTTGATTGCAGCAATGAATCCCTGCCCATGCGGTTACTACAATCACCCTGAACACGATTGCACCTGTAAGCCGGGGGAAGTAAAAAAATACCTCAATAAAATATCAGGGCCATTGCTCGACAGGATAGATATACATGTTGAAGTAACACCTGTACCTTTCAGGGAACTTGCTGATATCAGGCCTTCTGAAAAAAGTGCCCTGATCAGGGAAAGAGTTCTTAAAGCGCGTTTAGTACAGGAAACAAGGTATAAGAGTGAAAAGGGAATACATACCAATTCACAGATCAGTACCAGAATGCTTAATAAATTTTGCAAACTGGATGAAAAAGGTGTAATTTTGATAAAGAATGCGATGGACAAACTTCATCTTTCAGCCCGGGCATATGATAGAATACTGAAAGTTTCAAGAACCATTGCAGACCTTGACCTGAGTGAAGATATAAAACCGGAACACCTGGCTGAAGCAATTCATTTCCGCAGTCTCGACAGAGAGACATGGGGGGCTTGATTAATTAATCGGAATAGAAAATGGGTAATGGCCTTAATAAATTACTGAAGTATCTGCGGTATCTGAGAAAGGCAAATACCAGGCATGGTATTCATTCACCATTTGTCTATGAACTTGTTACCAAGGTGATACATGACAGGGGTCCTTATCCCGATTACCAAAAAGTAGAGTTACTGCGAAAAAACCTGTTACACAACAGAAACCTCCTTGAAATTGTAGACTTTGGTGCCAGTGCCGGTAAATCAGGATATAAAACCTCATTCCAGCGGGTTAAAGAAATAGCGTCAAAAAGTTCTATCTCTGCAAAAGACGGACAATTACTGTACCGACTTGTAAGGTATTTCAAACCTGAAATAATGCTTGAACTTGGCACTTCGCTGGGAATCAGCAGCATTTACCAGGTTACCGGATCACCTGAGAGTTTCTTTATTGGTATTGAAGGATGCGCAACCACCGCAGCACTTGCCGAAGAAAGTCTCAAACGGTTTAGCCCATTCAGGAATTACTCAGTAGTAATAGGAAATTTCAATTCCATGCTGCCAAGTGTCCTTGAAAAACTTGATAAACTAGACTACGCCTTCATTGATGGTAACCACGCGTATAAACCTACTGTGGAATATTTCAACCAGTTAATGCCATATATGCATGAAGAATCATTCATTGTTCTTCATGACATCTACTGGTCGGATGAGATGGAGAAAGCATGGAAGGAAATTATTACCAATCCTGCAATAACTATATCAATTGATCTTTTCAGAATGGGGATTGTCTTTTTCCGCAAAGGGATGCCTAAGCAGGATTTTATTATCCGCTTCTGACAATTATTAGTAAATTTGTTCGTTTCTTCAACAAAACTCGTCAGAATGAACCAGGATGTTATCCACTTAGATTCAATAACCCGTTATTTCAAGGTAGGTTCTGAAACCGTAAGGGCGTTAAGGGGTATTACTCTTACCATCAAACGAAACGAATTTGTGGCTCTTATGGGGCCTTCTGGTTCGGGCAAGTCAACACTTATGAACCTTATTGGGTGTCTTGACACCCCAACCAGCGGAAGTTACTTCCTCAATGGTAAAGACGTAAGTAAATTGCAGGATGATGAGCTTGCAGAAATCCGTAATAAGGAGATTGGCTTTGTTTTTCAGACTTTCAATCTTCTTCCCCGGCTGAATGCCCTTGATAATGTCGCCCTTCCTATGATTTATGCTGGTTATTCTAAGAATGACAGGACAGACAGAGCCTTGCAGGTGCTGGAACAGGTTAATTTATCCGATAGGGTTAAGCATAAACCAAATGAATTGTCAGGAGGACAAAGACAAAGGGTCGCTATTGCACGTGCTCTAATAAACAAACCGTCAATTATACTGGCAGATGAACCAACCGGCAACCTTGATTCAGTTACATCAATTGACATTATGGGACTGATTGAAGAGATACACAAAGCCGGCAATACGATTATCCTTGTTACCCATGAAGAAGACATTGCCAGGCATGCCCACAGAATAGTCAGGTTATACGATGGACTTATCTCATCTGATGAAATAAACAGGGATATAAGAACCATGGCCTTCTACCAAAAAAGCTGAAAAGGCTTTTGAACATTGGCAATGTGTCTATTGTTTGAGCATTCACCTAGGAAAAAAACATGTAATGGGAATTGAGTACAAGATATACACCAAGACCGGCGATAAAGGTGAAACATCCCTTATTGGTGGTACCAGGGTTCCAAAATACCACGAGAGAATCGAAGCATATGGAACTATAGATGAACTGAATTCATACATCGGCCTTATCAGGGATCAGTCATTAAGTGAAGAACAAACAAAAGCCCTGATTGAAATACAAGACCGCTTATTCACCGCTGAATCACTGCTTGCTGCTGATCCTTCAAAAGAACACAGAGCTCTGCCTTTACTGGCTGATGACGATATAATTTATCTTGAGAAGCAGATTGATAAAATGAATGAATCTCTGCCCTCATTGAGCAATTTCATCCTTCCCGGAGGACATACCACCGTTTCATTCTGTCATATTGCGAGGTGTGTTTGCCGCAGGGCTGAGAGATTAACCATTAAATTAGTGGAGTATAATCCTGATACTATACAGGGACAAGTGGTAATAAAATATCTAAATAGATTGTCAGACTATCTTTTTGTACTTGCCCGAAAGGTGTCTTATGATACTGGATCAGTTGAAACTCCTTGGAAAGCAAGGTTTTAGGAATGATTTTTGTGTTGTTTAAAAATTCATTCATATTGCAACCATTTACTCTTGTATATGATCTAAATTAAGTTATTTTTGCAAAAAATTAAATGTAAATCTTCAGGAATATGTATTGGACACTTGAATTGGCATCAAAACTTGAAGATGCACCTTGGCCTGCGACAAAAGAAGAATTAATTGACTTCAGTATACGATCCGGTGCCCCTATGGAAGTAATTGAAAATCTTCAGGAAATTGAGGATGAGGGCGAGGTTTACGAGAGCATTGAAGACTTATGGCCAGATTATCCATCGAAAGAAGACTTCTTTTTTCACGAAGATGAATATTAAGACTGAAGCCGCTTCAATGCGGCTTTTTTATTGCAGTCTCAAGTGGGCATGCTGATTTACTGATATCTTATTAATTTAACTTAACTTTGCATTTAATTCACTTTGCAATAAGGCATACACTTATTTGCTCAGTCATTGCTGTTACTATAAAAAACTTAAGCATGTTTTCATTTCTTAAAAAACTCATAGGTACTAAATCCGAAAAAGATATTCGGGAAGTTGATCCGATTCTTAATAAAATACATCAGGTTTATCCCTCTGTTGAAAAGCTTTCAAATGATGAACTCAGGTCTTTGACATTCCAATTCAGGGAAAAGATCAGGAAGGCAACGGAAGAAAAAGAGACTATCATAAAAAGTCTGAAAGAAAGAATAGAGAATGAACCTGATATAGATATGGATGAAAAGGAAAAGATCTACGAAGAGATCGATATCCTTGACAAACAAAATTATGAGATAACACAGTCTGTGTTAAATGAAATATTGCCTGAAGCTTTTGCTGTGGTTAAAGAAACAGCTAAGAGATTTAAGGAAAATGAAACAATTGAAGTTACTGCTACCCAAATGGACCGTGACCTTGCAGCTGTTAAGGAAAGTGTTCAGATTATTGGTGATAAAGCATATTTCCATAATAAATGGTCGGCAGGCGGAAATATTATAACCTGGGATATGGTGCACTATGATGTGCAGCTTATCGGTGGTATCGTGCTGCATCAGGGTAAAATTGCAGAAATGGCAACCGGTGAAGGTAAAACCCTCGTTGCAACTTTACCTGTTTATCTTAATGCCCTCCCTGGTAAAGGTGTGCACGTAGTTACTGTGAACGATTACCTCGCACGCCGTGACTCTGAATGGATGGGAATGCTATACGAATTCCATGGCCTTAAGGTTGACTGTATCGACAGGCATCAGCCTAACTCGGAGCCAAGAAGGAAGGCTTACCTTGCAGATGTTACTTTTGGCACTAACAATGAGTTTGGCTTTGACTACCTCCGTGATAATATGACCAGTAATCCGGAAGAACTGGTGCAGAGACCTCATAATTACGCAATCGTCGATGAGGTTGACTCAGTTCTTATTGATGATGCCCGAACACCACTTATTATTTCTGGTCCTACTCCTAAGGGTGAAAATCAGGAATTTGAAGCGTTAAAGCCGGAAATCAGGAAGTTATATGAAGCTCAGCGGAGCCTTGTAACAAAACTCCTGGCTGAAGCAAAGAATCTGCTTTCAGATAACCCTACCCCGGAGAATGAGAAAAAGGGAGGCGAACAATTATTCAGGTCTTACCGTGGTTTGCCAAAGAATAAAGCACTCATTAAGTTCCTTAGTGAGCCCGGAATGAAGGCTCTCATGCAAAAGACTGAGAATTTCTTCATTGCAGAGCAGCAAAAGAATATGCATATCATTGATGACGAACTCTACTTCGTAATTGATGAAAAGCACAATACGGTTGAACTTACTGAAAAAGGAATTGACCTTATAACTACATCCTATGATGATCCAAAATTCTATATTCTTCCGGATATAGGTGCAGAACTTGCAGAACTTGAACGTCTCAACTTACCTGAAGCGGAAAAGAAGGAAAAGAAAAGTCAGCTGATGGTTGATTATTCCATTAAATCTGAACGCGTTCACACTGTTAACCAGTTGCTCAAGGCTTATACCCTTTTTGAAAAGGATGTTGAGTATGTAGTAATGGATAACAAGATCAAGATTGTTGACGAACAAACCGGTCGTATTCTTGAAGGCCGTCGTTACAGCGATGGACTTCACCAGGCTATTGAAGCTAAGGAGAATGTTAAGATTGAAGCTGCTACTCAAACATATGCTACAGTCACATTGCAGAATTACTTCAGGATGTACCGCAAACTTGCCGGTATGACTGGTACTGCAGAGACAGAAGCCGGCGAATTATGGGATATCTATAAGCTGGATGTTGTTGTAATTCCAACCAACCGCCCGGTAATTCGTGCTGACCGTGAAGATCTTGTATATAAAACCAAGCGTGAAAAATTTAACGCAGTAGCAGATGAAATTTCTGCACTAATTAAGCAAGGCCGTCCTGTACTGGTTGGTACAACTTCTGTAGAAACTTCCGAGTTACTCAGCCGAATGCTTAAACTACGTAATATTAAGCACAATGTACTTAATGCGAAGTTGCACCAGAGAGAAGCCGAAATAGTTGCAGAGGCAGGACAGGCAGGAACAGTAACCATTGCAACCAACATGGCAGGCCGTGGTACTGACATCAAGTTAGGCCCCGGTGTCAAGGATGCAGGTGGTTTGGCTATCATAGGTACTGAACGGCATGAATCACGCCGCGTTGACCGTCAGTTAAGAGGTCGTGCCGGTCGACAGGGAGATCCTGGAAGTTCGCAGTTCTTCGTTGCTCTGGAAGATGACCTTATGCGTATGTTCGGGTCTGAACGTATTGCCAGTATCATGGACCGTCTTGGCCTGAAAGAAGGCGAAGTTATTCAGCATTCCATGATAACCAAGTCTATTGAACGTGCACAAAAGAAAGTTGAAGAAAATAACTTCGGTATCAGGAAGAGGCTGCTCGAGTATGATGATGTTATGAATTCACAGCGCGAAGTAATCTATAAAAAGCGCAGGCATGCTCTTTATGGTGAACGCCTTGCTGTTGATATTTCTAATATGATCTATGACGTTTGTGAGACAATAATCACAACCCATCAGGAAGATCGCGACTTTGAAGGATTCAGGATGTCTATGCTAAAAACTTTTGCAACTGAACCGGATATTACCGAAGATGATTTCATTGGAAAGAACCGGCAGGTGATTGTTGACGATGTATTTGAACAGGTGTACAAGAACTACCTTGAAAAAAGCCGTAAGCTTGCTGAAAAGGCCTATCCTGTTATAAAAGACGTCTATGAAAATCAGCCACAATTCGAGAACATTGCTATTCCCATCACTGATGGCATAAGATCAATGCAGGTTGTTGCAAACCTTAAAAAAGCGTACAACGATAAAGGCAGGGAAATCACACTAGCTATTGAAAAAGGAGTTACTCTTGCAGTAATTGATGATTCATGGAAAGACCATCTTCGTGAAATGGATGAATTGAGGAGTTCTGTTCAGAATGCAACCTATGAACAGAAAGACCCGCTTCTTATCTATAAGTTTGAGTCGTTTGAACTTTTCAAGAATCTGGTTCAGAAAACCAATAATGAGATCACTTCTTTTATTGTGAAAGCCAATCTGCCCATCCAGGAGCCTTCGCAGGTAAAAGAAGCTCAGAAGCCAAGAAGGACAGATACAGGGAAATATAAAGAAGAGAGGACTGACCTGTTATCACAGGTTGGCAGAACATCGGAGCAAAGAGTTACTACACCGGTGAGAGTTGAGAAACGGGTAGGACGCAATGACCCTTGTCCTTGCGGTAGCGGTAAGAAGTACAAGAATTGTCACGGACAAAACGAGTAAAGAATTACATAACCTGACAACCGAATGAAACTTATTAAGCAAAGCCTGATAATGGTTTGGCTACTGGTGTTTCCTGTAATTGCCATTCAGGCACAGCTTGCTTATAGTCCATTTGTTGATTCTATATCGCAGCTTGCCACTGATCAGAAAATTACCTTATTATTACGCCAGTTGTCAGGTGATACAACCGTTACTATCAGTGGGAATGTTAAAACAATTTCTTCACGGCATTACCTGTCTGAGCATAACCATACAGCTGAATTGTTCATTTATAAGAAGCTCCAGGAATATGGCTATCAACCGCTAATTCAGCACTTCAGCGGAAGCAGGGGTGTAAATATTGTGGCCACTAAGATGGGTACAAAGTTCCCGGATCAACAATATATTATTTGTGCACATTATGATGATATGCCATCAGGCAGCCTCGCACCGGGAGCTGATGATAATGCTTCAGGAATTGTTGCTGTGCTTGAAGCTGCCCGCATACTCAGCACTTTAGACCTTGCTTATACCGTCAAATTTGCCCTCTGGGATGAAGAAGAAATAGGTCTTATCGGCAGTGCCTACTATGCCCTGAACGCTTATAATGCAGGAACTCAAATTAAAGGCGTGCTTAACCTCGATATGATAGCATGGGATTCAGACAATAACTTTGAATACTCAATTTCAGTCAACCCTCAGTCGTCACCTTTCTCTAATGATTTTATTACCACTACTTCATACTATCAGCCACAACTGGTAAATAATTTTATCAGTTCAAGCTCAAGCGACCATTCATCCTTCTGGCAATACGGGTATCCGGCCATTATGGTAATTGAGGATTTTTACGATTTCAATGCCTACTATCATACTGTAAATGATAACGTTTCAACTATTAACCTTCCCTATTTCAGGTCTCTTGTGAGGGCTGCTATTGCCAATATGGCTGCGAATGCGCTTGACCAAAGGATAGAGTTTGTTCATAATCCTGTACTTTCAAGCAATACAACAGGTCCTCGCGAGGCAGTTGTAACCATAAACAGCAATAATCAAATTGCCGGAGACCCTAACGCACCGAGATTATACTATACAACCGATAGTTTGAACTTTTACCCGATAACTCCAACGGGAATATCAGGAAATACGTACACTTTTCTGATACCCGGATTTGCTCTCGGCACAACGGTAAGTTATTACTTTGCCGCGCAGGATGCATCTGCCTCTATGGTAGCAACTTATCCTGCGGGAGGAAGAGGAATAAATCCTCCGGGGTCAGTCAATCCTGTAAATTTCATTACATACATGGTTGATAATATCCACTACAATGAAAAGTGCTCGGTTAATACACCGCTGCCCCTGAATAACAACTCAAACACTTATGACCAGGTGAATGTAGATGTTAATGGCCGGTTGCTTGACCTGGACGTACTAATAGATATAACACATCCAAGAACTTACGAGTTAAGATTGATACTGATATCACCTGATAACACTTCTTTACTCCTGAGCGATCGTAACGGTGGTGAAGGTGACAATTATACCCAAACTATTTTTGACGACCAGTCGCAATTATCCATAAAGGATGGCATTGCACCTTTTACTGGAAGATACAGGCCGGAGTTTACTTTTAGCCCCCTACTTGATCATCCTATTGGAGGTACATGGAAGTTAAGGGTTGTTGAATCGGGTGATGCAAATACCGGAATACTAAATGAATGGTGTCTGCACTTTCTGTATAAAGACCTGAATATTAATGCCGGCAATATCCTTACTGCCAATAAGGCTTATATGGAGCAGAATTATCCTAACCCGGTTGTTGAAACCACAACTATAAAGATTCACCTGCCTGAAAGATTAAACCTGAGAATGGTATTGTACGATAATATGGGTAATACTGTCCGTACATTTATTTCCGGGAATCTCGAGCCGGGTGATCATCTGATTGTAACATCACTTGCCGGTTTAAGGCCAGGTATATATTATTATTCACTTGAAAGTGAAGCTATAAGAGAAACAAAGAAACTCATTAAAGTAAATGAATGAAATGAAATACAACAGAATATTATTGAAATTGAGTGGCGAGGCTCTGATGGGAGAGCAGCAACATGGGATAGACCCCCTGAGGCTGGCTGAATACGCTGAAGAAGTAAATCAAGCTGTTAGTAAAGGTGTACAGGTAGTTATTGTTGTCGGAGGCGGTAATATCTTCAGAGGCCTGCAGGGTGCTGCCAAAGGCTTCGACCGTGTGCAGGGCGATTATATGGGAATGCTGGCAACAGTGATAAACAGCATGGCATTGCAGGGTGAGATTGAAAAGAAAGGCATAAAGGTAAAATTACTTTCAGGTATTGTTATAGATCCTATAGCTGAATCTATGAGCAGGCATAAGGCAGTTGAATACCTGGAAGCCGGTAATGTTGTTATTATTGCCGGCGGTACTGGGAATCCTTTCTTTACAACCGACACTGCTGCAGTACTGAGGGCTGTAGAGATCAAAGCGGATGCCGTTCTTAAAGGCACAAGGGTTGATGGTGTCTATTCAGCCGATCCTGAGAAAGATACAACTGCAACCCGATTTAAAGACATCTCTTTTGATGAGGTGTATGAAAATGGCTTGAATGTAATGGACATGACAGCCATCACTATGTGCAAGGAAAACAATCTGCCGATTATTGTCTTCAATATGAACATAAAGGGTAACCTTATACGTTTACTGGAAGGTGAAGAAATTGGTACGGTGGTAAGCTAAATGCAGACTTTTGTATATTTGTCATCACTGAATTAATAAGTATCATAAAATGAACGAAGAAGTAACGTTTTTAATTGAGGAAGCCGAAGAAGGCATGAAAAATGCACTGGTTCATCTGGATAAAGAGTTCCAAAAAATCAGGGCAGGTAAAGCATCCCCCGCTATGCTTGAGGGTGTAAGGGTTGATTATTACGGATCAATGACTCCAATTGACCAGGTATCAAACATCAACACTCCTGATCCGCGACAGATCATTGTGCAACCGTGGGAGAAGGCTATGCTATCACCTATTGAGAAGGCAATCCTTGCAGCAAATCTTGGTTTCAATCCTCAGAATAACGGAGAAGTGCTTCGCATTAATGTACCTCCTCTAACTGAAGAGCGCCGTAAGGACCTTGTTAAGAAAGCCAAGGCAGAAGTTGAAACAGCCAAAGTTACTATCAGGAATATTCGCCGTGCAGCTCTTGATTCAGGCAAAAAGCTGGAAAAGGAAGGTGTTCCTGAAGACGAGATTAAACAGCTTGAAAAGGAAATCCAGAACCGTACTGACACTTTTATCGGGAAAGTAGATAAGATGTTTGAGGTTAAGGAAAAGGATATTATGACTGTTTAACTTCTTAAAAATACCAAGTAATAACAAAGGCGCATTCTATTGCGCCTTTGTTGTTTTTCAGAGTGTATATTTTAGTGAAAGGCGAAACATCAGATTTTTTGAGAACTCAGGATCACTGTATGGGCCTAATCTTTGAAATAAGGCAATCCCTATTCCTGAGAAAGTTGAGCGGATAATATTATTGATTACTATTCCACCCTCATAATAGCCATGCTCCATGGTTTTAAATTCAATTTCCCTGTGATTAGCCTGATTGTTAAGACTGCCGATTCCGGCATTTAAAGCAAGCGACACTTCAGGGTCAAATATCTTACTTCTGAAGAGTAGTTTGCCAAAATCATGAAGGATAAATACCGATGCATACCGGTCACTTATGAACTCCGAAGGTTTCATTGTACTGAAGCTGTTTGAGGAATACATTGTAAAACCTGACCCTGCACTTCCCTTTCCATTGTAAAGCTCTGACAAAGGCAAATCGCTGTCAACCAATCCGGCATTTATAGTGAACGAAGTTTTTCCGGCCAGTTTAGTATAACCTGACCATGTTGCTTTCATATCATAACGGTTGTAATTGTAATCACTGCCTAAAAAACCCCTCACCGCGTTGGAATACTGAAACCAGAATACCGGATACTTGGTGCCAAGTGAAGCCTGGCTGTGCTGATTCCTTATGTATTTTTCACCGTAGGCATACCTGATGCCGAGGAAATAAGTGCCAAAGAGGTGCTTATCGGTCAACACCGACACATCTCCCATAGGTTGTGCCCAACCGTAGTTGTACATGGCTTCCTTCTCCACCTTCTTTATTCCCCCTGCTGCGGTGACATACCTAAACATTTTAATTGTTACAGAAGCACTTAACGAATTAACCTTATCCCAGCGCGAAATGTAAAAAGTCCTGAATCCCTCATCTCCCAGCAGTTTCACCTTATCATCAAAGAAAGACCTTCCACCTGCTTCTTCCAGATCATTACGGTATTCTGCTTTTATCAGTAACCGATCGTATTTGAGAGGTGTAATAGAAAAACTGCCACCATATTTTGCAGTTTTATCTCCAAATCCATAACCCCAATAACCACCTGCACTGAATACCCGGCTCAACGATTCATTGGTTATTATACCAAGTCCTGCATAAGATTTCTCATAAAGGTTGTACCGGTATAGCCTGTTCAGGTCTATATCAAACTTACCTACAGGCAGCTTGCCCGATGAGAGTGAGAATATTAACTTGCCCATCCTGTCGAGATGGCGGGCCTTGCCAAGGCTGTCAATCACATGATAGGTGTTTTTCTCAATAACCGACAATGAATCATTACGGTACATATTCCAGAAAGCTTCAGTGCGCTGGTTAGCCTCTGGCACCACTTCAACTGCCACATCATCAAACTCTCTTTTTACAAATTCAGGTGTAAGTACTATATCCTTTCTGTAACTTTTACCAATAGCCATAGGCTTCCCTGATCCAATGGACATATTGTTAAATACGATGTCAGTATTCAGCTGCACAGGAAACCACTGATTACCGCCGAGAAACTGATACATCTGTTGTATCCTGATAGTAAACGAATCTTCTTCATTTGCCGGCTCTGCAATTACATTGGCAATCGCCCATTTATTGGTGCTGATATATAACAGCCCCTTCAGGCCATCAAAATTCCTGCCTTTCTTTGGTTTGAAGGAAATAATGTAAGTGGTATCTCCCGCCTGGTTATTTAATAGTGTATCACTGATGCGGAAATTATAATTTCTGTCAAAGGCGTCGTTTACAGGATTCAGGTAGTTTTTGCCGGCTATACTTATGTTTTCTTCATAAAAAGAAGAAGGTTGGGATGTTGATAGAAGGAACACAAACAGTGGATCACTGATCCCTGAAACCTTAGTAGCTATAACTTTATCATAGTGTTTATCAGGAAACAGGTATTTATGTTCTGCAACCGACTCCATCATAAAAAGGTGTTGCCGGCGCAGTAACTCCTGAAGTTGAATATCGTTCGTATCCGATACCGGTTGAGCAGCAAAATTTAATGAATCAGGTTTTACATCTGGTAAAGTATCCTTAATTGCTGTAAATACCATCTTATCGTAAGAGGTAAAAGAGTATGACCTTATACGGGCAGGATCGTTTAAAAGTCTATTCCTTACAACATTTTTTATGATCCTATGGGCTGGATTTTCACCTGCAATAACAATTACTTCCTGAAGGTCGAGGATAGCAGGTGAGAGCATAATAATCAGGTTTTTATGTTCCTGCGGGATGTATTCCAGAGTAGAATAACCTACATAACTCAGCTTTAACTTTGTAACAGGCTTATCGGAGTGTAAAGTAAAATAACCGTCAATATCAGACATCCCACCTGCTGTCCCATCATTAATCAGGATGTTTACAAAGGCAAGTGGTTCATGCGATACAGAATCTATAACATACCCTGATACCTTGTAATCCTGCGCAAAAACAGTAACTGAGTAAAAGGCAAGTATGAATGATAAAAAGGTCCTTATTTTGCTCATTTAGAGAATGTGAATATTGGGATAGACGGCCTGTATCAGCTGAAAGTTACAGTTACCTGTCTACTATCATCACCGCAGTTTGGGATTGTTGAGATGCCTGTCGCCATCCCTTTTATTTTTTTTGGCCAGGTTATTATTGAAAGCTGTTGTAAGATCAACTCCCGTTTGGTTTGCCAGGCAAATCAGGACAAAAAGCACATCAGCCATTTCATCAGCCAGATTCATGTCAGCTTCTCCGGCTTTTGCTGATTGTTCACCATATTTCCGGGCAATAATCCGCGCCATTTCGCCAACCTCCTCCATCAATAAAGCTGTATTGGTAAGTTCATTAAAATATCTTACTCCCTTTTCATTGATCCACTGGTCAACAAGCTCCTGCGCTTCTTTAATAGTCATAAAAATATATTGTAGACCGGATAATTAACTTTCATTTAAAACTTCAGACTTTACTTCAAGTTTAAATCCTGCCCCATGCACATTCTGGATTGCAACATCTGTGTCATGGCTGAGGTATTTACGGAGCCTGGTGATAAAGACGTCCATACTGCGGCCAATGAAATAGTCACTGGTACCCCAAACTTCTTTTTGGGCTTCATCGCGAGGCAGAAGATTGTTTCTATTGCGGCATAGGAGTTTAAGAAGTGCAGCTTCTTTTACTGTTAGTTTCTGGGTCATGCCGTCAATTACCAGAACATGGTTCAAAGAATCAAAAATATATCGTCCGATTGCTATTTTTCCATTAGCTCTTGAATAAGCCGATGAAAGTCCACACCTCTTAAGTATAGCCTCAATGCGCAAAGCCAGTTCTTCACTGCTGAAAGGCTTGGTGATGTAATCATCACATCCGGCTCTGAATCCTTTTACCCTGTCGTCGTTCTGGCCACGGGCAGTAAGGAAAATGATAGGAATCGTATCATTCTCTTTCCTGATATCAGATGCCAGTGAAAAACCATCCTTTTTTGGCAACATCACATCAAGTATGCACAAATCAAAAAGCTCTGAACTAAACTTCACAAAGCCTTCCTCACCATTGATTGCCAGTGTAGTAGTATAGCCAAGTCCATTCAGATAATCGAGCAGTAGGTCACCGAGGTTTTTATCATCTTCAACCAGAAGAATGTTTGCTTTATTTATCATTTGTAACAACACTAACATTTAAAGGCAGGGAGATTTTAAAAACACTGCCTTTATTAAGTTCACTACTTACTTTTACTTCACCGTTCAATGCTTCAATAATTGTTTTGACATAGTACAAACCTATTCCAAAACCTTTAACATCATGCTGATTGCCCTTAGGAACACGATATAACTTATCAAAGATCATCTTCTGGTTATCGTGGCTTATTCCAATTCCATTGTCATGGAACGATATAACCAACATCCCGTTTTCATTTGCGGTTGTTACCAGTATTTCAGGCTTCCCCGATGAATACTTAACCGCATTGTCAAGCAGGTTGCAAACCAGATTCTGGAAATGGGAAGTGTCAGCGTTGATTTCATGTTCTTCAGCCCCTGGTGTAAATCTTATTTCACCCCCTGCATTCTTAACCATCAGGTCGAACCTTGCGATGCAATGCCGGATAATTTCATGAGCTTCAAAAACAGTGTTCTCAAGTTTAAACGCCCCTTTTTCAAGCACAGCAATCTGCAGCACCTGGTCAACCTGTTGCTTCAAACGCTCATTTTCATCAAATATCATACGGGCATACTTCTGAACCTTATCATCAGTCCCGTTGCTCTTCGGATTGAGCAGCATCTCACTGGCAAGTGAAATTGTTGAGATAGGCGTTTTAAGCTCATGGGTCATATTATTGACAAAGTCTGCTTTAATCTCCGACAGCTTCTTTTGTTTCATAAACGAGAAAAGCATGTAAGAAAAGGCAAAAATCATGATTATCACAAAAAGCAGCGACAGTATTACCCATGGAAGGATACGTCCGAGTAATACACCGGATTCATTGGGAAAATACACTCCCAGCATTAGTCGTTCTGACCTGTATAAACATGATAATGAAACATGGTGGCTTGATTTGAGTATATCCTTGCTGTGGCCTGATTTGTCACCTGCAAAGAAATTACCTGATAAAGGATCAAACACAGCCCATATATACTCGCGGGTGATCTCTTGTCCTCCAAATTCTTCTCTTAGCAGTGAGTCAAGACGAATGGGATTTATAGCATTGAGTACTTGCATAGTGCGATGGTCACATTCCGGACTGCATACATACGACTCAGCCATTGCATCAGAACGTTCATCAAACATCCTGTTAACCACGCTTTTGAGCGTTACACTAACGTTCTTGTCAAATAACTCCTCCTGCAACCTCAAAGCATTTCGCATCCAGTAGACCTGGATCACCAGAATACCAATCAGTGCCACCGATCCAAGAATTATACTTACAGTAATTGTACTTTTCTTCATCAATACTTTTATCTCACACAAAGATAAGCGTTTTCAACATAATCGTTCCCTGATCTTATTTCGCTTTGGCAGTATCTTTTATTTGGATTCACCCATGAATCATTTGTGTTGTGTTCGCATTGTATTCGCATTGTGTTCGCATTGTGTTCGCATTTTAGCTATCTAAATGCGAAGGAAGTGCGAACAAAATGCGAACAAGATGCGAATAAAATACCACTATGATACAAACCGGATTTGCATTTAAAAGGAATATCTGCCCTTTGATTGTTATCTTGATCTTTAAATTGTTCTGTTTTACTTAAGTTTGCTAAAATTATCAGCATATGGCAATAACTTCTCATTTCAGGTACTTAGGCGACCTCCGCCTTGAGGTTACTCACGATAAGTCGGGGCAAACCTTCGTTACTGATGCTCCGGTTGACAATAAGGGTAAAGGAGCTGCCTTTTCACCAACTGACCTGGCAGCAACGTCATTAGGACTATGTATGGTTACCATTATGGGTATAGCTGCGCCTGTGCATGGATTCAGCATGGACGGCGTAAGAGGAGAGATCACAAAAATTATGGCTTCCGACCCGCGGCGTATAAGTATGGTAGTGGTTGATTTATTCTTTCCGGCAAACGGTTATACTGAAAAACAAAAGCAGATAATAAGGAACATTTCCAAAACTTGTCCTGTAGCTTTGTCTTTAAGTCCTGATCTTGAGCAGGAAGTGAATATTAATTTTGAATAATTCAAAGGATATTATGGCGCTGATAAAGAATACAACAGGCTGGCAGGAGGTTAAGGTTACTAAGGAGCTAACGGCAGCAAGGTACGGCTCAGGATTGGTTGAAGTTTATGCCACCCCGGCCATGATTGCACTGATGGAGAAAACCTGTCAGGAGAGTGTGCAGGATCAACTTGAGCATGGACAGCTCACTGTTGGCACACTTGTGAATGTGCGTCATCTCAAAGCAACCCCCATTGGAATGATGGTTGAATGTACAAGTGAATTAACAGAAATAGAGGGACGGAAGCTGGTATTCAAAGTCACCGCAAAAGATGAGAAAGGTATTATAGGAGAGGGCATCCACGAACGCTTTATTGTAAATGAGAAAGATTTTATGAAGAAACTTGAAGGAGCAAATGAATAATTTCCTGGGAAACAGATCATACCTGGCTAAGTGTCCGGCTGAACTCGAAGAAATACTTGCCGGTGAACTCGGGAATCTCGGTGCCTCAAATATTCAAATACTTAAAAGAGCAGTATCCTTTGAAGGTGATAAAAAGTTGCTCTATGAGGCTAATTACCTTTGCCGGACAGCCTTACGGATTCTTGTTCCTTTAAAGTCATTCGACTTCAGTAACGAAACAGAATTTTACGACAGGATAAAGTCCATATCGTGGGAAAATTACATGGATGAGACTCAAACTCTATCCATTGATTCAACTATTGCAAGTTCAATTTTTACTCATTCACATTTCGTATCGCAGCGGGCCAAAGATGCTATTGCAGACAGGTTCAGGGAACGCACAGGGGCAAGGCCTTCAGTTGACCTTGATAACCCTGACCTCCGGATAAACCTCCACATTTACAAGGATACGGTTGATATATCGCTCGACAGCTCCGGTGCTTCATTGCACAAACGGGGTTATCATACAGTGAATGCTGAAGCTCCTGTCAGTGAAGTACTGGCGGCAGGAATGATCATGCTCACCGGTTGGCATGGCGAATGCAATTTCATTGACTGGATGTGTGGTTCAGGAACTATATTGATTGAAGCCGCCATGATTGCCATGAATCTTCCTGCTGGACAATTCAGGGAAGAGTATGGTTTTATGAAATGGAGGGATTTCGACGCTGAACTCTGGAAGCAGGTTAAAGAAGAAGCTTTTAATAACCAGCGCGACCTTGATGTGCTGATTCTGGGATCAGATATTTCAAAGCGGAACCTGCAGGCTGCAGAGGCAAACATCCGTAATGCATCAATGCATAAGGATATACAATTAAAGGTTTCTGACTTCCGTGATTTAATTCCCCCTGAAGGCAATGGCATTATTATCAGCAATCCTCCTTACGGTGAACGTATCAAGGTTGAAGACCTAAACGAGCTTTACAGGGATATGGGCACAGCATTGAAACGAAATTTCCCCGGATACCAGGCATGGCTTTTATCAGCTGACCTGAGGGCAATAAAATTGATAGGACTTAAACCAATGGCTAAAAAGATCTTATTTAACGGACAACTTGAATGCCGTTTTGTAGGATTCGACCTCTTTAAAGGAAGTCGTAAGGAATTTTTGGGTTATACTCCTGATTGACGAAAAGTATCTCCACCTTCAAGCTTACCTGATTGATAACCCCTTTTAAACCACTCCATACGCTGTTCTGAAGTGCCGTGGGTGAATGCATCAGGGACTACATGACCCTGTGTCTGCATCTGAAGCCGGTCGTCACCAACTGCTGCTGCTGCATTAATAGCTTCGCCTATATCGCCTTCATCAAGGATATTTAGTGTGTTTTGTGCATGGTAAGCCCAAACGCCCGCATAGTAATCAGCCTGTAATTCCAGCCTTACGGTCAGTTTATTTGCCTGCTTCTCTCCCACCCTGCTTCTCTGGTCGTTCACTTCGCCTAAGGTTCCAAGCAGATTCTGCACATGATGGCCGACCTCATGTGCAATTACATAAGCTATGGCAAAATCACCCGGCGCACCAAACCTGCTGCGTAATTCATCACAAAAGCTCAGGTCTATATATATTTTCTCATCAGCTGAACAGTAAAAAGGGCCACTTGCTGAACTGGCGGAGCCACATGCTGATTGTACTCCATCCCTGAATAATACCAGCTTTGGTTTCCTGTATGTTTCTCCATACTCCGAAAACAAAGCTTCCCAGATTTCTTCAGTATCCGCGAGAACCACTGATACGAATTGTGCCATACTATCTTCAGCAGCACTATTGGTAACTTGCTGCGATGGTTGGTTCTGTAGTTGATTGAGCACCTGGCCCGGGTCTCCACCCAGTAACCACACAATGGCAATTACAATTATGGAACCTATACCGCCGCCCACAGCAATGCGTCCGCCACCCATACCACGGCGGTCTTCAACATTCGAACTGCCTCTTCTGCCAATCCATTTCATGATGCTTCTTTTTCAATATCAACAGTACTTAGATTACTTTTGTTAAGTATTAAAATTACGACAAATAGTCCCATGAAACAATTAGCACTGCTTATTATTACAGTCCAAATTTCAATTGCGGCTATCGGTCAGACAAATGATATTACTTTATTGCGCCACATATATTCAGGCAGAGACCAGGGACTGGATAATTCAATGAAGTTTATTAGCCAGACTGTTACACCTGTAAGTGTTGCTGTTCCGCTTTGTTTTATAGTTACAGGCCTGGTTGAAAAAGATAACATGACACTCAATAACGGATACCGGTCCACATTAGCCCTGGCAGGCGCTATGACAATTTCATACACACTTAAATTGAGTATTGACAGAACCCGGCCTTATGATAAATACCCTGACATTATTCCTTACATGGATGATTTTACTTCGTCCCTGCCTTCAGGGCATACAACAGCTGCATTTGCAACGGCAACAACGCTTACAATGATAAAGCCTGAATGGTATGTTATCATCCCTTCATATGCTTACGCGGTAACAGTTGCTTATTCCAGGATGCACCTTGGCATGCACTATCCTACTGATATACTTGCAGGAGCATTAATCGGCAGCGGGTGTTCTTTTTTGTCATTTAAACTGAACCGGCTCCTGCAAAATAATGCACTGTATCGGCGCTCAAAGTGAGTAACCGTCTGCCTCACATTTTCTATCTTTGAGCATAATTCAATTAACAAAGCACTAACCAATTGCCTGCTGATAATTATATAACCCAATTTGCTGAAGTTCTGCTTCCTCTGCCTGTAAAGGGGTATTTCTCCTATAGAATTCCCCGGGAACTAAATAATTACGTTACTCCCGGAATTCGTGTGGTTGTGCAGTTTGGGTCGAAGAAATTATACACAGCGCTTGTAAGGCGAATTACTGATCAACCCCCAAAAGTTGTTTCAGCGAAATACATACTGTCAATAGTTGACCCCATACCGGTAGTGAATGAAACACAATTCAGGTTCTGGGAGTGGATGGCTGATTATTATCTGTGTACTGAAGGAGAAGTGATGAATGCTGCCCTTCCATCAGCATATAAGTTAGCTAGTGAAACAAGGGTGGTTCTTGACCCTGAATATGTACACGATAAGCAGGTGCTGAGCGACCAGGAATTTATGGTGATCGAGGCACTTGACTTGCAAAAAATACTGACCATAACTGATATCAGCCGAATTGTTGGCATCAGCAAAGTTATCCCCCTGGTGAAAACAATGCTTGAGAAGAAATATATCAGGATGGAAGAGGAAATTACCGAAAGGTATAAGCCAAGAATAGAATGGTTCGTTAGCCTGAGTGACCAGTATAAAGATGAAAACCTTCTACAGGAAGAAATGGACAGGCTCAATAAAAAAGCATACAAACAGTTGGAACTATTGCTTGCTTACATAAGCCTGTCGCATTGCTTTACCACTAAACCAAAGGAAATTAGCAGGGCCGATCTTTTAAAAACCCCGGGTGTTTCAGCTGCGCAACTAGATAGCCTTGTAAAAAAAGGAATACTTGAGCTGTACCAGAGAAATATTAGCCGTATTGAAAACAGGGAATCCAGTGAACTGATAGAAAGCATTAAATTTACCAATGCTCAACAGGAGGCATTTGATAAAATAACGGACCATCTGCATAAGAATGAAGTTGTTTTGTTGAAAGGAGTTACATCAAGCGGTAAAACAGAAATCTACATCCGCCTGATTCATGAAGTTATTTCAAGAGGAGAGCAGGTGCTCTATTTATTACCGGAAATAGCACTGACATCTCAGATAGTCCGCCGATTACAGAAATTCTTCGGCAATGATGTGGGAGTTTATCACTCAAGGTATAATGAATTTGAGCGGATTGAAATATGGGCGAAGTCGAATGAATCAATGGTTAAAGACGACAGTGGAATAGCCTTTAAAATAATCCTGGGCGCCCGTTCCTCCATGTTTCTCCCGTTTAACAAACTTGGGCTTATTATTGTTGATGAGGAGCATGATGGTTCATACAAGCAATCGGACCCTGCACCAAGGTATAATGCCAGGGATTCTGCCATAATGCTTGGCAAAATACACGAAGCTCCGGTTATACTCGGATCAGCAACTCCCTCTGTTGAGAGTTATTATAATGCACAGGCCGGTAAGTATACACTCGTTGAACTTAATGAACGGTATGGCGGTGTTGAAATGCCTGCAATTAAGATTATAAATATTAAGGAAGAGGCACGTTTCAAAAGAATGAAATCACACTTTTCTCCTCAACTTGCTGAAGCCATGGATCAAGCTTTGAAGAGAAGTGAGCAGGTAATTTTATTCCAGAACAGGCGTGGGTTTTCTTTGAGAATAGAATGTGAAACATGTAACCATATTCCCGGCTGTAAGAACTGCGATGTAACGCTCACCTACCATAAGCATGTTAATGTCCTTAAATGCCATTATTGCGGTTACACTCAAACAGTGCCAAGGGTATGTCCTGAGTGTGGCAGTCCTAATGTAAGGTTACGGGGGTTTGGAACTGAGAAGATAGAAGAAGACTTAGCCCTTATTTTTCCTGACATTAATATTGCCAGGATGGACCTCGACACAACCCACACTAAGAATGCGTATCACAAAATAATGCAGGAATTCGAAACCAGGAAGACTGATGTGTTAGTTGGGACTCAGATGGTAACAAAAGGACTGGATTTCGATAATGTAAGCCTTGTCGGAGTTCTTAATGCTGATGGATTGATCAGTTATCCTGATTTCAGGTCGCTTGAAAGAAGTTTCCAAATGCTTGCCCAGGTGAGTGGAAGAGCTGGCCGGAAAGCCAAACAGGGTCTTGTGATGATACAAACTTATAATCCTGCCCATCCGATACACACCTGGGTTGCTGACAATAATTATGAGGCAATGTATCAGCAGGTGCTGACTGACAGGTACAAATTTAATTATCCTCCTTACGTACGACTAATCTCTGTTTCTCTCAAACACAAAGAAGAAGCCCTGCTTGATAAGGCAGCTGCAAAGCTCGCGGAAATGCTTAAGCCTAAATTTGGCCGTTACCTCTTAGGACCTGAGTATCCTAATGTTTCAAGAGTTAAGAACCTGTTCCTGAAAAATATACTACTCAAAATAAGTAAAGGTGTAAAAGGACAGGAACTTAAGACTGAAGCATGCCACCAGATAGAGCTGTTTAAACAACTACAGGACTTCAAGTCAGTAAGGGTTGTGCTTGATGTAGATCCTATGTGATTTACTTATTGAAATACGAAGCTATCAGAATCTACTTTTCTTCCTGTTCTATAATCAGGTAGATATCTTCGTTTTCTTTCTTGAAGAGATATTTTTCTCTTGCAAACTTTTCTAGTTTAGTGGAATCAGATAACTCAACAAGGGCAGTTGAATCTTTTGCAATCTCACTCTTGTAAAATTCCTTTTGCTGTCTTTGTTTATTCAGTGTGCGGCCATATTTCACCTGTGAGATGAAATTATTCCTGTCGAAGAAAGTGAGCCATACCAGGAATATCACAAGTGCCAATAAATACTTGTTATACAAAATCGAGGGTATTTTCTTGAACATGGCCTGCCTGGCTTTATAAAACAAATATACACTTTTTGGAATCTACTGAAAACCCCACTGCTGAAACTTAAATTATTATAGTCCTATCTGATCTGCAATGCCAGTCATAGCTGTAATGGCTATAGCCGCAAACTGGTCAATCGGAATTCCAATTTTCTCGCATTCCATTATATTCTCACGCTTAACTGAGGCAGCAAAAGCCTTTTCCTTCATTCTTTTGGTGACAGATTTAGCTTTTACTGATGCAACTTTCCTGTCGGGATAAACATAAGCTGTAGCAGTAATAAGCCCTGTGATAGTTTCGCCTGCCGCCAATGCATGCTGGAACTCAGTAGTACGTTCCATTCCTGTTGCATCTTCATTATGCATCTTTATGGCATCAACAACATCCTCGTCAATTCCCATCTCGGTTAATATTCTGGCGGTTTCAAGCGCATGTGTATAGGGATCCGCATTTGTAATTTCAACATCCAGGTCATGCAACAGGCCTGCCTGCCCCCACTTCTCAACATCACGGCCCAGATATTCAGCCAATCCTCTAAGGACTGCCTCAGATGATAAGGAGTGCGCAATCATTCTTTCATTCTTAACGTATTTCTTCAGCAGTTCAAATGCTTCTTCTCTTGGTAAAATCATAGTTTTAGTGTAAGTCAAGACCATTCAGCATATAAATACTGTGCCTAAGGGTTTTGTTTATTTCGGTTAAATATTCATCAACTGCCTTTACACTTCCCGGCAAGGTGTATACAAGTGTTTTTCCAATCACTCCCGCTACTCCGCGACTTAAGAGAGCTGCAGGTTTCTCAGCACCATATTTAATCCTGATCAGTTCCATAATGCCTGGAATCTTCTTTTCAAGCATTGGCTCAATCACATCAACTGTGATATCCCTCGGGCTGATTCCTGTTCCACCCGTAGTAATCAGTATATCAATATCATCAAGATCACTTAATATATCTGTAAGAGCATTCCTGTCATCAGGAATTACTACCCGGTCAATTTCGGTTTTCCATTGAATGGAACTGAAATAATCAGTCAGGATATTAACAGCTGCAGGCCCGCTCTTATCCGGATATTCACCGGCTGAAGCCCTGTCGCTTAATGTAACAACCCTGATTCGGAATATCCTGGGGTAATAATGCACTTTATCACCTGCTTGAATGGTACCTGTTTTAATAACCCTGCAGAAGATCCCTTCCTTAGGCATAACACAATTGCCGACTTCCCTGTAGATAGCACAACCATCGCCATGACAGTGTTTGCCTATCTGCGTAACTTCAAGCTCTGTATCTCCGATAACAAACCTGTCGAGCGGTTTTGTCTGATAAAGAATGATTCCGCTTGTAGTTATATTTTCTGCAAATTCCCCGTAAACAAGTTTTCTGCCAGCCTGTCCTTCAAACTTATCAAAGCTTTCAGTACCCAGCAGACTAACCTGCCTGTGCCATTTTCCGCTATGGGCATCACTCTTCACTCCAAGGCGGGTAAGTTCAATAGACTTAACTGGCACTTTTATTGTTCCTTTATTTTCAGAGATATTTACTGATACAACAACTGGCTCCATAATTGATAAATAAATGATTAACTGACAACTCCAAGCCTGAAGGCCCGGAAGAATTGAATGGCACTAGTGAAAAGGGAGAGCCCTAACGCTCCCAGGAATATAGAGAGGATATTTACAGGAAGCAGTTGGAAATACTTAACCGAAATCCCCATACTGATCATAAAGGCAATAAGTAAATAACTCTTTAAACTGAACATGCTGAAGATGCTTGGTTGTTCATCGGTCATCGAATCAATACGAACAATGTACTTTGCAGTGACCTTTGAAAACACAAGGCGGGTGAAAATTATTGAACCTATAAAACTAATGAGGACAAAGTACAGAACAGGTGTTTTTGAAATTAATATTCCTTCGTAGGCAGTCATGAATATCCTCACAGAAGCCATCATCCAAAAACTGGCCATTCCAAAAAAAAGCCATTGTCGTGGTACCTTCGCTTTGAGTGCATTTATAATTGATTTCGTGTTTATCATTTAAAATTATTGGTTAACGTCACTTTTTGTTTTTTCATTTAATAAAACCTCACCTATAACCATTTTCTTATCGACGGCTTTGCACATATCATAAATAGTAAGCAAAGCCACTGATACTGCTGTAAGCGCTTCCATTTCAACACCTGTCTGCCCAATGCAGCGAACCATTGAATTTACTGTTATTCCATCACTTTGAATACTGGTTTTAACATCAACTTTAGAAAGTTGAAGCGGGTGACACAGAGGAATTAATGATGAAGTATTTTTAGCAGCCTGTATGCCTGCAATCTGGGCAACAGTAAGCACATCGCCTTTTTTAATCTGATTTTCAGTGATTAGTCTAATAGTTTCAGCCTGCAGGAATATTTTCCCTGATGCTCTTGCAATCCGATCCTGTATGATTTTATCGCTAACATCCACCATAATGGCTTTGCCATCACTGTCTGTATGGGTTAATTTATTCCTGGCAGATTCCATCTTGTTTATTTTTTTAACCACCGATATTATAAAACTCACCTGATATATTATAGCTACCGCACTCGGGTTTCTCCAAAACAGCAAGGCGTATAGCTTCAGAAGCACCCAGTTTCCTTACATCATACTCACTGTCATTAAAAAGACATGGTTTAATTTTACCGCTTGCAGTGAGCCGAAGTCTGTTACAGTGAGAGCAATCACCACCTGATCCTCCCTCAACAACTGAAAAGTGGCCCGCATGAAGATCCATCTGTCGGATTAACCTGACCTGTATATTCCTGCTTTCCCCAAATTCTTTTACTGCTTTGGCATGCTCATTATCTTCGGGTGTTTTGATTACGCAATTTATCTTTAACGGGTGTAATCCTGCAGCTATAGCAGCATCAATGCCATCTATAACTTTCTGCAGATCTCCCCCGCGGGTAATTCTCTTAAATTCAGAGGGATCCATTGTATCAAGACTGACATTTACCCTTTGCAGCCCAGCTTCCTTAAGCTCAGAAGCATATTGTGCCAGCAGTATTCCGTTGGTAGTCATTGAAAGGTCCCTTATTCCCTTGATAGATGAGATCAACTTAACCAGTGTCACAATTTCCTTACGTACCAGTGGCTCTCCCCCGGTAATCCTCACTTTCGATACACCTGCACTCACAGCTACCCTTACTACTTCTGTAATTTCTTCAAAGGATAATATTTCAGAATGATTCAATAGCTTAACACCTTCTTCAGGCATACAATAGGTGCATCTCAGGTTACACCTGTCAGTAACAGAGATCCTGAGATAGTTGATACGCCTGTCGAATCTGTCGAACATCCCCTTTTGGGGTATTGAAGTTTTGTCAGCAGACTGAACTCCATTAGTTAAGTTATCCGGGTACTCCTTGTGCATTATTGTAGTTGTCTTATTTCCCTTAATTCACCGGGCTTCACATTGCTTTCACCAATATTGATTGACATAATGCCCCATGCTTGTTCAAATGAATGAATATGTGCTGAACCATGATACTCAACAGGTTCAATCTTACCAAGGGCATACTTCACCGGGATAAAGGACTTCCTGTCAGTTCTTTTCCTTTGGTATGAAGTTGCCATCGGGAGTTTTACAATCCTTGGTTCGTACTGTGACCCCATTATGCGATAGATAAGAGGTTTTACCAGCAGCTCAAATTGCACAAAAGAAGAGACAGGATTACCCGGTAGCCCGAAGACGAATTTCCTATCCCTTTCTGCAAATAAAGTTGGTTTACCCGGCTGTACGGCAAGACTTCTGAATTTTATATTCATCCCGGTGGATTCAATTACAGAGGGCACATAATCGAAATCACCCATTGAAACACCACCGGTGATGAGAAGGATATCACAAACTTCCAGCGTTTCTTCAATAATTCGTAATGTATCGGCCGGATTATCAGGCGCTATACCTGCATAAATGGCATTAATTCCAACCTGTTTAGCCTGTGCGATCAGTTGGTAAGCGTTGCTATTTCTTATTTTGGCACCTCCGGGAATTTCATTGGGTTCAACAAGTTCATCACCTGTTGTAATTATTCCAATAACAGGAAATTTGTAGACCTGGGGTTTTGTGCATCCAACTGCAGCCAATACTCCGATATGCTGTGGCTTAAGTAATGTCCCCTTTTCAATGACCACCTGTCCTTTTTTTACGTCCTCGGCATGAAAAGCAATATTATTTCCGGTTGAAGGTTTTTGAAAAACAACAGTACCATCATCTTTAACTTTAACATCTTCAACCATTACAATACAATCAGCCCCATCCGGAACGATAGCTCCGGTCATTATTTTGGAGCATTGCTGAAGATGGACTCTTTTCTGGGGTGGTACTCCGGCCGAGATTACTTCAATTACTGTTAAAGGCCCGGGAAGATCAGCCCTTCTGCAGGCATAACCGTCAACAGCAGCTTTATCAAACGGTGGCATATCAACATCGGAGTACACATTTGATGCCAGCACCCTGCCAAGGCAGTCTAACATATTTATATTTTCGGGTACCGGATTTACATTGACAGACTCAACGATTGACAAACCCTCTTCAAATGAGATCATTACAGGTTCTTAATATTTTCTGCAAAGATAATCATCACAGCAATACAAGAAGTTGAAAGTAAGTCCGGATGCTTAATTATCCTGATGCTTTGGCAACTTTAAGCCGGTTATACTGAAGGAGTACCAATCCGTCGGCGAGGCCAATCTTGGGAGCTGAGATAACATTTAAGTCCGTCCACTTAAGTATCTTAAGAAATATCTTTGCGGCAGGAACAATAACATCGGCCCTGTCAGGGCGAAGGCCCATTTTATCAATACGCTCCTCTAAAGGTATACTTTTCAATTGTTTATATGCAAAATTGAGTTGGTCAGCATTCACCACATTATTGTAAGCATGGCCGTATAACTTTGTGATCTTATTGATGTTGCCTCCTGACCCAATTATATTCATTCTTCCAAAATCTGCCTTAAACTGGTTAAGCCATTTATGCATAGCATCCCATTCATCATCTTCAACAGCATCAGCCAGAAGTCTGATAGTTCCGATACGGAAGGAATTTGATGTAATGAAAGTATGGCCTTCAAGCAGTGACAATTCAGTAGATCCTCCTCCTACGTCAACATACAAGGTTTTTGAGTAATTCTTATTAACCATGAGATTACTAAAACTACTGATAATGTTAGCCTCCTCAATACCGTTAATCAGATCAATTTTCAGTCCTGATTCCATCATTATATGTTCAAGCACTTCGGTACTGTTTGAAGCTTCGCGCATAGCTGAAGTAGCAGCAGCGAGATAGCTGATTGGTTGGTAAACATCAATCAATAATTTGAATGCTTTCATGGTTTTAGCCAGCAATTCAATCCTTTCATCGGTTATCCGGCCAAGTGTAAATACATCCATTCCTAATCTGACAGGGATTCTGATAAGTGTTGCTTTCTCAGCTATCGGTCCGCCTTTATTTTCATAAACATTGGCAAAAAGTAGCCTTACTGCGTTAGATCCAATGTCAATACCGGCAAAGAGCATACGTTCTGTTGGTTAAGGTAAATAAAAGTATCAGAAAGGCCCTTCTATTAATAAAGGCTCTCCTGTCTTGAAAGTAAACAACGACAACCCAGTATCGTCGGCAACAGCATAAGAATAATTTGTAACCCAGTCACCCAGATTGATATAATGCTTATTCCCCGGCATCATAACATGTCCCGGGAAATGCCTGTGACCAAAAATATAATAGTCAATATCAGGATTCTTTTCAGCATGTGCTTTAGCAAATGCATAAAGTCTTTCAGATGACAGGTCAACTTTGCCTGTCTCCTCAATAATCTTCTTGTCTTTTAAAATATTGGCATACCGGCTTTGCTGGGAGAAATACAAAGCCATTCGTGTTCCGATATCCGGGTGAATCCACCTGAACAACCATTGGTTTGGCTTGAATTCAAATACTTTCTTAAGGAATTTATATCCGTTATCACCTGGTCCTAGACCGTCACCATGTGCAAGGAAAAATTTCCTGTTATTCCATTCTTTTATCTTTGATTCTCTCTGAAGCGAAATACCAAGTTCCTTATTCAGGTAATCAAAGGCCCAGATATCATGATTCCCTCTGAATAGATATATAGGGATTCCCTTATCTGATAACTCGGCCAGTTTACCAAAGAGCCTAGCAAATCCACGGGGTATAACTGTCTTGTATTCAAACCAGAAATCAAATACGTCCCCCATAAGGTATAGTTCATCGGCATCTTTTTCAACCATGTTAAGCCACTTAACCAGAAGCTTCTCACGTTTCAGGCTTGAATCGTGATCAGGTATGCCAAGATGGAAATCAGATGCAAAATATATTTTCAATAGTAAGTTGTTTAAGGTAATCCCTGCTAATTTACTTATTTTTTGATTCTTTTTGGTTGATGTATTCTTCAAACCATTTATCAAGTAATATAGTGTTCGAGAATTTTGCAGTTACCTGTTTGTTATTATCAACTATAATAAAATAAGGCAGTTTGGTAACTTCAATTTCCTCAAGAAGTCGAGAGAACGATTCTTCTGAGCATGTAAGGTTATGAGTCCATATTTTCTTTAACTCAATCAACGATGACCATTTCTTTTTATCAGAGATATCGGTAATTGAGTAATTTCCATATCCTTTAGCGTTAAACTGCGAAAGAACCCGGGCTGCATCATTTAACGAAGCAAGGCTTACAGGGCTGTCATCCCACAAAAAGACCAGGGTATATTCCTTATTAAAAGGTATCGTTTGAGGTTGCTCATTAAGGTTATAGAACTCTATTCCAGGGAATACAGGCCTGGTATTTTCATCGATAAAACCATCACTACTGATTCCGTAATATTTCCTGAGGTTATTCACCCTGTTATGCAATGAAACAGTATAAGGGTGAACCGGATTATGGCTTTGCATGACTGAGTCGGCAAAAAGGAAAATATCAGGGTTGGCTCTATAATTGAAAATCAATCGCCCGGACAAGGTTGAATTAACAACGCTGAATATTCCTATAGATCCGGGGTTCTCTTTGATGAACTGCTCTCCTTTGATAAAAGCACTGTCTAAAAGGTTATATAACGCTTCATTAACCTTCTCTCTTACAAGTGCGAAACTATCAGTTACCTGCCCAGCCCTGAATACCTGCCTGAGTGAATCAGCCTGCTTTTCAAGTATAGTGATATAACCATGATATTCTGTAAGTGATGTTGACTTACCCTCAATATTATAAGTTGTTTTTTGACTGGAGAGGTCAATATCTTTCTTCTTTTCATTCCCGGGTAAAAAAGTGAAAGATCTCTCCCCATTTAACAACTTGTAGACATACTCAATGGAATCATTTATGATGAAACTGAATTCACTGGATGACTGCTTAATTAAAGAATCCACGGCTATATAACCGGTTGTATCTAGTCGGTACAAATAAACCGGTTCTTTCAGGGAATGAGATTTTACACGGATTTCTTTGAAAGAAGTGTCCCTTCTACATGACCACATAAAAACATTCAGAACAGCAAATAAGTAAATTGCTGTTCTGAATGTTAGGGATTTTCTATTCATTAAAACCTCTATAAGTTTACTTCCTTGAGAAGTTCAATAATAATTTTTGTCATGATTGGCTCTGCTTTACCTGCAGCTTCCAAAACCATCTGATGAGATACATCGGAAATTTTACCTACCACACCCAAATCGGTAATAACTGAAACTGCAAAAACAGGAATATTCATATGCCTTGCTGTAATTACCTCGGGTACGGTTGACATACCAACAGCATCTGCTCCGATTATATGCAGATACTTGTATTCAGCTGGGGTTTCAAAGGTAGGACCTGTAACACCTGCATAAACACCTGATTGTAAAGATATTCCTTCACGGTTTGCAATTGAGTCAACTTTACTTATGAGGCTGTGATCATAGGCTTCTTTCATATCGGGGAAGCGAGGGCCAAAACTCTTTTCATTAGGGCCCATCAATGGATTTGTCCCCATGAGATTAATATGGTCAGTAATCACCATCACATCTCCCACATTAAATGCAGGATTTAATCCACCACTGGCATTCGAAACTATCAGGAGTTTAATTCCTAAAAACTTCATCACTCTGATCGGGAATGCGATGTCCTGCATAGTCCACCCTTCATAAAAGTGGAACCTGCCCTGCATTGCAATAACAGACTGACCGCCTAACTTACCTAAGATAAGATGGCCTGCATGTCCTTCAACGGTTGAAACAGGGAAGTTTGGTATTTCTGAGTAAGGGATTTCCTTTTCAATTTCAATAGTTTTTGTTAATCCTCCTAATCCTGATCCAAGGATAATACCAACTTTTGGCTCAACTGTTGAAAGTTTGGAAATGTAGTCAACGCTCTCTTTTATTCGCTCTAACATATTTATTGATTGTTTCATCAAAGACCTGTTTATCCTTCTGATGGAAATCAACTTCCATAGGGATATAATAAATCGGCAATTCCGAAGCCTGCAATCTTACTAAGGGATCCAGCATACGTGTAGCATCCTTTTCAGTTGTAATCAGCAACTTATTGCGGGTGTAAATATCGGAATAATTTTCTTTGATGAGCCTTAAGTCTTCGGGCGAATATTTATGGTGGTCATTAAATCTAATGGTTATCAAGTCGTTACACCTGCTCCTCAATTCGTATTCAAGAGGATAAGGATTCGCAATTCCGGTAATAAGCATTATTACTCCATACTTTGCAGTTGAATCAATTACTTCCTCACTGTTCCATAAAGACCTTATTTCCCCATATTTTACAAATGAGAACAATATCTTTTGCCCTGAAACTGGCTTAATTGAGGTAACTATCCGCTTTCTTTCAAATGGGGATAAAACTATCGGGGTTTTTGTGACAACAATAATATCAGCCCTCTTGTAACCCCTACTTGATTCTCTCAAACTCCCAAATGGAAGCAGGTAATCACTTGTAAATAATTTATGGTAATCAGTCAATAAAATTGATAGTCCCGGCTTTACATACCTGTGCTGAAAAGCATCATCAAGAATTATAACATCAGTATCAGGTATGTCGCGCAAAATGTTTTTAATCCCTTCACGCCTGCATTCATCTGTTGCAACAGTTATCTGAGGAAACTTATTATAAAACTGCGCAGGTTCATCACCGATGGTACCAGCATGATCATCTTTACCTGCAAGACGGTATCCCTTTGTACTTCTTTTATATCCCCGGCTTAATGTTGCTACTTTATAATCACTGCTTAATAACCTGATAAGATATTCTACATGGGGCGTTTTGCCTGTACCTCCGGTTGAAAGATTGCCAACCGAAATAACAGGAAGCTTATAAGAAACTGATGGAAGGATCTTTAACTTGAAGAGACTATTCCTAACAGATGTTATCAGCCCATAAATGAGTGATAACGGTAAAAGGAAAAGTCTGAGGAATTCCATGGGTTAAAATTAAAAATATTACATAATATACGCAATAAATGAGTAAATTTATCCCAAATTCCAGTAAAAGCTATATACTGAGGTGAACCAATATCTTTTAATGGGGTTATTTTCAGGTAATTTCAAGTAATCAACCTCTGCCCGATGAAATTAAAGGAACTGGCGAATGTAATTGAATCGATTGCACCGGTGCCAACACAAGATAGTTATGATAATAGTGGTTTGCTGGTTGGCAACATGCAAGATGAGATAACAGGAGCGCTGGTTAGTCTTGATGTTACTGAAGATGTGATAGATGAAGCTATATCCTTAGGATTTAACTTAATAATTTGCCATCATCCGCCTATCTTTAAGCCACTGAAAAAATTGAACGGATCAAATGCAGTTGAAAGGTGCATTATTAAAGCTGTTAAAAACAGCATAGCCTTATACGCTGCACACACAAATCTTGACAATTCTCTCAAAGGTGTAAATGCAATACTGGCTGAAAAACTGGGCTTAAAAAACATTGCAGTACTGCAGCCTTTAAAAGGAATGCTCAGAAAAATTGTAGTGTTTGTCCCTGAAAGTCATCATGATATCGTCAGGAACGCGATGTTTGAGGCAGGTGCAGGTGTTATTGGCGAATATGACTCATGTAGCTTCAACACTTCCGGAAAAGGCACTTTCAAGGCAGGTGTGGATACCGATCCTTTTGTTGGCAACAAAGGAGAACTGCATACCGAAAGCGAGATTAAAATTGAAACAATACTGCCATCGTGGATTGAGAATAAGGTTGTCAATGCTATTAGAAAAGTCCATCCTTATGAAGAAATCGCCTGGGATTCCTATTCGCTGACAAATGAGTTTCCGCAAAAAGGTGCCGGGATGTACGGAGAGTTACCAGAGCCTGTTGAAGAACGCATATTTCTTGAAAAAGTAAAGAAAATATTAAATATCCCATTCTTAAAGCATTCACCGCTCCTAAATAGAAAGATCAGGAAAATTGGGATCTGTGGAGGATCAGGAAATTTCCTGATTCATAATGCAATTGAGCAAGAATGCGATGTTTTTATTACAGGTGAACTCAAATACCACGATTACTTTTTAACCGAAGAAAAAATTGTTCTTGTTGAAGCCGGACATTATGAAACTGAGCAATTCAGCAAAGAATTATTATATAGTATACTTAAAGAAAAATTTAGTACCTTTGCACTCCAAATTTCAGGGACAAATTCTAATCCCGTAAGGTACCTATAATCAAATTCCATAAGGAAGGATAACTATGGCAAAAACGTCGAAAGAAAAAAGCACCTCAATGAATGAAGCCATTGAAAATCAGGAAAATGAAGATAAGAGCTATATTTCGGCACATGTTTCTTTAACCCCTTCAGAAAGCGAAGAATCTGAAATATCCATTGAGAAAAAGCTTATTGCACTTTACAGCCTTCAGCAGATTGATTCTCAGATCGACAAGATCAGGATCATCAGGGGTGAATTACCACTTGAAGTTGAAGATCTTGAAGATGAAATAATTGGTTTACAGACTCGTATAGATAATTACATTCAGGATATCCAGAATCTTAATGTCCAGATAAAAGAAAAGGAACACCAGATTAAGGAAAGCCAGAACATGATCAAGCATTATGAGGAGAACCAAATGAATGTCAGAAACAACAGAGAATTTGAATCAATTGCTAAGGAAATTGAGTATCAGAATCTCGAGATAGCACTGGCAGAAAAGAGGATTAAAGAGTACTCTCATAGTCTTGCATTGAAAAATGATGAAATCAATGCAGCTCAAAAAGTTCTTGAAGAGCGTCACAATGATCTTGAGATAAAGAAAGCTGAATTATCTGATATCGTTAGTGAAACCGAAAAAGAAGAACAGAGTTTATTAAATAAAAGTGAGGACTTCCAGCGTTACATTGAAGAACGACTGCTTACAGCATACAAAAGGATACGGAAGAATGCCCGCAACGGTTTGGCAGTTGTGAGCGTTGAGCGTGACGCTTGCGGCGGTTGCTTTAGTGCGATTCCACCACAGAGGCAATTAGATATCAGAATGCACAAGAAGATTATTGTGTGTGAATACTGTGGCCGAATATTGATTGACCACGGCCTTGCCAGTACTTATAATAAATAGTGGTTAAAAATTTATAATGAATAAAGAAAGGAAAGTTTAACTTTCCTTTCTTTATTTTTGACCGGTGGTACTTTTTTCAGTTTCTTTACCTTGTTTATGAAAAAGGCACTTTTAATCCTTTTATTTCTAATATCCCTGCATAGCTCTGCAACTATTTCCTTTAGTCTTTCAAAGGAATACACAACCGCTTATAATGAACTTCTTCGGCTAGAGTTTACTTCTGCCACCAAACGAATAGAGACTCAAAGAACAAGCCAACCTGGAAATGTAGCGTATTGTTATCTGTATTCTTATATTGATTTTCTTAAGGCCCTCATTTCTGAGGAAGAACAGAATTATAATATGTTCAAGGAAAAGTATGCCGTCAGGGAGAGTGAACTTCAAAAAATAAACAGTAATTCTCCATGGAAATTATATACGTTGGGCCAATTAAATCTTCAATCTGCCTTCATGTCATTAAAAACGGGAGATTACCTTAAATCAGCCATTAACATTAACAGAGCTTATAGACTCTTCGTTGAAAATAATCAGAAATTCCCTTCATTTACTCCCAATAAGGCGGGCCTTGGATTATTGCACATATTGATTGGTTCAGTGCCTGAATCATATAATTGGATCCCAGGATTAATAGGTATTGAAGGTAACGTAAGCCAGGGTATGAAGGAATTGAGAGAGGTACTATCAGATACCCATGCTTATCCTTACTTATTTGATGAATGCATGTTCCTGTATACATTCATCACCTTTAACCTGGCACCGGCGGAAGAAAACATTAAACCTTTGTATGCCCTTATATTGAGTGAACAAGGAAAGACCCAAACAGCAAAGAATCCTATATTGATATATGCAGTTTCATCGTTTCTCTTTAATCAGGGCAAAAATGACCTTGCTTTGGACCTGCTTTTGAAAAGACCTGCTTCTAAGACTCATTTTCCCTTTCATTACCTGGATTACCTGACCGGCATAGGATATCTCAATAAGCTTGACAGCAGGGCCAGGATATATTTCTTAAAGTACGTAAGTCAGTTTAAGGGCAAAAACTATATTAAGTCTGCCTATCAACGCATAGCATGGAGTTACCTTATTGATGGTGACACATCCCAATATAAGAAATACAAGTCGAGGATAGGACTAATGGGAAATACACAATTTGAAAATGATAAAGAGGCTCAGCAAGAGTTTTTGAACAGTTCAATGCCAAATAAAGACTTATTGAAGATGCGGTTACTTTTTGATGGCGGATACTATTCAAGGGCAAATCAAATTGCTGAACATCTTAATGTAAAAGAATTAACCGGATTACAAAAAACAGAATTGAATTACCGGACAGGACGGCTCGCACACAAAACTGGTAATATTCCTAAAGCAAAAGAATATTATATTCTCACCTATAATACTGGTAAACAATATCCGGTTTATTATGCTGCAAATGCATTATTGAACCTGGGCATGATTTATGAAGATGAGGGCTCAATATCAAAGGCACTATGGTATTATAAAGAATGCCTAAAAATGAAATATACTGATTACCGGACAGGAATTGAGTTAAAAGCCAAATCAGGAATTAACCGCATAAATAGCGGCAACAGTGGCTGATTATTTGAGTATTTGTCAAGTCCTGGCAATAAAAAAGGCTGCTTTTGAAAAGCAGCCTGATTTACATCAAAACAAATACAAGCAGGTAGAGAGTATAAATAGTATCTACTAGAATTTCACTCCAAAAGTCATCAGAACTGAGGTATTTTCCAGTTTCACTGAAGATAGTGCAGGGTCTGCCCCTGAAGGAGCATTATACAAATAATACTCATCATCCATTTGATTCCTGACCCATGCAAAATCAAGGAATGCTTTATTTCCTCTTAAACCAATACCAAGAGAGTAGCTGTTCATAAGAGATTCAGTACCATACCTGTAAGGGTTAGCTGAGATACCATATCCACCCCTGAAATTGAGCATTCCAAACCGCCATTCAGTACCAAAACGAATGTTATGCGCTTTTAAATAATCGTTTCTTATAGCTTCATTCTCTGCATCAAAATCATAGTCAGGTGCCCTTAATCTTGCTTGGGTATAATCTATGAACTGATAATCAGCACTAATAAGACCATTCTTACCAATGATCAAACCAACACCAGCCATTGCTTTATATGGTGTAGTCAGCTCATACTCATAGTAACCTTCTGCCGATTTACTTTTATTCCCATAAAGGGTATCAAAATTAGCATCAAAGGTTGTTGTGTATTCATCACTTAAAGTATAGAAAGTAGGAGTTTCAATAGCACCACCAATTCTAATCCAGTCAGCAGGCCTGATTATTATACCGGCTTTAAGATTAACCCCGGTTCCTCTTGTATCAAGCTCATCTATTCTGCTGAAATCGCCAAAGTAATTATTCAGTTGATCAATGTCCTCTTCAGTATAAGTAGATCTTTCTGAGTATCTCAGGAAAGGAATACCGATGGTAGCACCAAGGTATATGCGGTCACTGTAATTAGCGCCGGCAGAAAAAACCAACTCCCTAATAGACCCTTTGGTTTCAATTCTTTTAGATTGTTGAACCTGGCCATTTGGCATGTCTATATAATATTCACCGGCCAGAGAATCGTAGCCAATCAGATAAGCATCATATGCCAGGCCTGATCCAAACTCTCCCAATTCATTAAGGTCGTAGTTGTAATAGTTAGCCTCATTAACATAGGGGGTGAGGTAACTCGATGTTTCATTGAAACCTGTTATCGATATACGATTATTAAAATTGGCTAAGCGATTAATGCCGAATCCAAACTGAAAGTTCCTCCAACCTGACTGTGATGCTTTTTCATTTGGAGTTGATACCAAAACAAGGCCTATATTGCCAAGATTAAAATTGAACCTGTTATCTTCCATTGCTTCTCCAAAGTATACTGATTCTGATCTGCCTTCAAACATTGAAGGAGTAATTGAGAATTCAGAACTCTTAAATAATCCGATACCTGCAGGATTGTTGCTGAGTGCAGAAAAATCAGCGCCTATAGCCCCAAAGGCTCCTCCGGTCCCGGCAAACCTTGCTGTACCGGTTGGCATTAATCTTGAATAACGCAGTGCATCAATTTCATTCTGGGCGAAGAGACCTGAAGATGCCATTAAAAACACCGCTATGATTACAAATAACTTTTTCATGTCTTTAAATTTTGGATAGTTGGTGCGAGTATGTTAAATGTTTTACCTTCTGCCATTACTTGACCTCGAACTTCCGGATGAAGAAGATGAGGAAGAAGACGATCTGGACGGAGCTGAATAACTGCCTCCTGAAGATGAAGATCTGGAAGGTGCTGAATAACTTCCACTTGAAGATGATGATCTTGAGGGTGCAGAATAGTTGCGGTCAGGAGAAGATGACCTTGGTGGAGTGTAGTCGCTTCCTGAAGAAGATGGCCTTGAGGGTGAATAATTCCTGTCAGATGCTTCAGACTGCTTTGGAGTTGAGTAGGTACGTGAAGGTTGAGTCCTTTCAGCAGGTGAGGTACTCGACCCTTCACGTATACTCCGGTATCTTGGGCTTGTATATTCATTACTTGACTTAGGTTTATTATAACCCGGTGCACTGTATGATTGAGGAGCCCTGTACTCCCTGGATGGCTGTTGTTGTCCATTAGGACTGCTATACTTCATACCCTGAGGGTTCCTGTTAGGAGTATTCATTCTGTTATCCTGCCTTGGAGATACATTCTCTCTTTGTGAAGGTTGTTCACGTGACGGAGTTACAGTTCTAACCGGTTCCTGCCTTTCCTGTGTTGTGGTCCTTGTTGGCTCTTCACGGGAAGGAGTAACTGTTCTGCCAGGAGTCTCTCTTGATGGAGTTACAGTTCTGCCAGGAGTCTCCCTGGATGGAGTTACAGTTCTCCCAGGTGTTTCTCTGGATGGAGTTACAACTCTTCCGGGTTCGGTCCTTGGTTCAGTGGTTCCCCCGTTATTTCCTGACTTTGGAGTAACAGTGCGGGTATTTCTATCATCATTTCCGGAAGGAATAACAGTGCGTCCGTTTGATGGTGTTTCTCTGCCAGGTCTAACTGTTCCGGTGTTTCCGGGCTCCTGGCGTCCAGGTGTAACAGTACCAGTCTTGGTAGGCTCCTGACGTCCTGGCCTTACTGTGCTTGGATTAGGTGCCTGACGTCCGGGGTCTGTCCTTCCCTGAAGCGAATTAGTCGGCCTGTCTATCTGCCCTGATTTTACAGCGGCTTCATACTTTTCACCAAATGTTGAACTACCGCCAAGGGAAGAGCCTCTGCCATTACCTGTCCTGCCGCTTCCTGAGCCTGAACCACGATGTCCGTAGTAGTATGAGTAATTATCATGGCTGTTGTAGTAATGAGTGTATGGATAATATCCACCATAATATCCGTCATAATAACCATCCCAGTAACCATGGCGGTATCCGCTGTAGTAACCGTAGCCTCCCCAGTAAGGTGAATAGTAGCTATAGTAGAATGGATCATAACCCCAACCGTAAGAAGGATAACCCCAACTGTAACCAAGTGACCATCCGTAGCTTGGATACCACCAATTATACCCTAGATAAATGCTTGTTCCCCATGAATAAGGATTATAGTCGTACCAGTAAAGATTGGTGTAGTAAGGTGAGTAGTAACTATTATAATAAACATCACTATGGAATCTCCTTAATCTTGCAGAGTATGCATAATCATAATAATCATCCGAATCGTAGTAGTTATTAGTAATGTAAGTGTTACCTGAACCCTGGTCAGTATACTGCTCAGAGTCATAGTAAGCTGTACTATCGTAGTATTCCTGCTGTAAAGCCGGTTCCTCCTGATAAACAGGTGCTTCTTCAGCAGGCTGCTCTTCACTGTATTGAGGTTTAGGGGCAGGAGTGTAGGCAGATGCGTCCTTCGACGAGTAATAAACGTCGTCATAGACTACCCTTGTCTGATACTGAGTGCTACAGGATGTGAGAGTCAGGGCAACTGCAGCAAGTAAAGTGATTAAAGTTTTCATTTTTAGGTCCTCCCTGGATGATGCTTTATGTTGTGTAGTGATATTTCAAAGGCTCGGTTTAATTGTTTAATTTTGCGGCTTCAATATTACAACTATTTTAACCGAGTAGATACAAATACTATACCACAAAAGGAATATGGCTAAAGATTTTTCTTCAAGAAGTGAAAATTATGCACAATGGTATAATGACTTAGTAATTAAAGCCGATATGGCAGAAAACTCAGCCGTAAGGGGCTGTATGGTCATTAAACCCTATGGTTATGCAATATGGGAAAAGATGCAGGCAGCACTTGATAAAATGTTCAAGGATACCGGGCATGTTAATGCTTACTTTCCAATATTCATACCAAAGTCGTTCTTTAGCAAGGAAGCGAGCCATGTTGAGGGTTTTGCAAAAGAATGTGCTGTAGTTACGCATTACCGGTTAAAGAATGACCCGGACGGTAAAGGTGTTGTGGTTGATGAAAATGCAAAACTGGAGGAAGAACTCATTGTACGTCCGACTTCAGAAACTATTATCTGGGATACCTACAGATCATGGATTAAATCTTATAGAGATCTTCCCTTACTTGTTAACCAGTGGGCAAACGTTGTTCGTTGGGAGATGCGCACGCGATTATTCCTCCGTACAGCAGAATTTCTATGGCAGGAAGGGCATACTGCCCATGCCACTGCCCAGGAAGCTATCGAAGAAACTGAACGCATGCTGAATGTATATGCTGATTTTGCTGAAAATTTCATGGCCGTTCCTGTACTTAAAGGGGTTAAATCACCAAATGAAAGATTCGCCGGTGCTGTTGAAACATACTGTATAGAAGCTCTTATGCAGGATGGCAAAGCATTGCAGGCAGGCACTTCCCACTTTCTAGGACAGAATTTTGCAAAAGCTTTTGAGGTTCAGTATCTCAGTAAAGAAAATAAGCTTGAATATGTGTGGGCTACCTCATGGGGAGTATCAACCCGCCTGATAGGTGCTTTAATAATGGCGCACTCTGACGATAACGGATTGGTGTTACCTCCAAAACTTGCACCTACTCAGGTCGTGATTATTCCTATCTATAAAACTGATGAGCAATTGGCCGAAATCTCTCTGAAAGCCAATGAAATCATGAAAAACCTGCAGGCAAAAGGAATATCAGTTAAATACGACAACAGGGATACCTATAAGCCAGGCTGGAAATTCAATGAGTATGAATTTAAAGGGGTACCTGTACGAATAGCCATTGGTCCCCGAGACCTTGAAAATGGCACTGTGGAAGTAGCCAGAAGAGATACTCTTGAAAAATCTGTATATCACCTTGAAGATATTGAAACCAAGATTGAGCATTTGTTACAGAGCATTCAGGAAAACCTCTACCAAAAAGCCCTGGATTTCAGGGAAACCATGACTTCAAAAGCTGATACATGGGAAGAATTTGTGAATATTCTTGATAATAAAGGTGGGTTTGTATACGCACACTGGGACGGTACGCCTGAAACAGAACAAAAAATAAAGGAAGAAACTAAGGCTACTATTCGTTGTATACCATTCGATTCAAAAGAAGAAGAAGGTAAATGCATACTTACAGGTAAACCCTCACGTAAAAGGGTTGTATTTGCAAGGGCTTACTAGAACTATTTGATTTTAATCAATTGTCCTGACCCGGATGCCGTGCATTTAAGGTCATAAGGATCACCTGTATAATAGATATTTCCAATTGATGTAAGTGCTGCTTCCAGAATATGGTTGGCATGTATAAAACAGTCGTTTGTGCCGTTACTCCTGATATATACAATATTGGAGTTTAGAGTTTGGCAATAGAATGGGCCATAGCTGTTCGAATATATAATAGTAAGCAAAGAACTGCCTGTAATATTGAAGTCCACAGTACCATAGTGTTGTTCAAGATCCAACCTGTTGCAAGTAACGTCAAGATTAAAGGAACCTGAGCCTCCCCATACATTAATTGTAAACGAATCAATATTGACGTTACCCTGGGTTTTAATATCTCCTGAGCTTTCGTACCTGATAGCTTTTAAAGAAGAAACCGGCACATAAACTGTAAGTTCATTATTGAAATCTCTTACCCAATTGCATTTCATAGTGTTTCTGATTACAAGTGTACTATCATCAACTTCCGTTGTAATTGCTGGGATTAGGTTTTCACCTCCCATCACCTGAATTTCTCTTGCATCACCTTCAACTAAAACTAAGTTTATATTGTCATAAAGATTGATGGTTTCAAAGTAAGGTATCTGCCTACTTACCGTTAAAGTTTTTCCTGCATTCTCAAAGCAATCATTCATATTTTCTTTCTTGCATCCCGACAGGGAAACAGAAAGTATCAGATACAACAGAAATCTGACAGGATGCTGAATAATGAAATACCCCGACAATTGCATGTTATAATAAATAGTGTTTTACTTTAAAGCGGTAACCAATTCCCAAAGAAACATAATCTGCCCTTGCATAATGTGTTTTTAATGTAATTGTGCTGAAAATATTCCGGCTGATCAGGTACTGAATTCCCAATTTATAATAAGAAATGCCTTCACTTTTGTAAAGCCCTCCTGTATAAAAACCCAAGGCCAGAGGGAATGATAATCTTGATAATACTACTTCATAAACCATGGAGATCCCTGGTTTCACTATCTGTAACTCATTATCATAATCTATGCCTTTTGTACCTACATAGCGTTTATCTGATCCATCGTAAGAAAAATCAAATGACAGGCCTGCCTTACTTTTGTATCCAAGAGGCTTCATAATACTTATTGAACCCGCATATACATTATATCGTTCACTGATGACTTCACCAATAGATTTAGTTCCCAGGTTCCCATTTATACGAACCTCCACAAATTGTCTGCCGTCAAATTCAAACATTGTTAGTGAGGGCCTGATAGAACGCATTATGTAAGGATTCTCTCTGTTTATCTTTAACGCTAACCCTGTTGTTAAGGATGGAATATTAAGACCAAAATTGGGAGTTTTAATTGAGCCGTTAGAGAAGTGCATTAGTTGCAGCCCACCTGATAACTGAAGATGCTGAACAGGCTTCCAACGATATTCTACCATCAGGTTAATTGCAGCATTTAAATGTGAACCAATAGCTATATACTTGTAGTTTTCAAGCCGGTCAAACTTCTTTGTCAGATATCCCAATCCCGCAGCCAGCCTGAAATCAAGCTGACTCTTCTCCTTTTTAATAAGCGGGAATGAAATAAACGGCATTAATGCATGTCCTTTGCCAATCGTTTCCCTGTCACCCAACCATGCGTTCCAGTATGAAACACCTGTTAATGGATATTTATAAAGAGCTTCCCATTGGTTCTTACCATATGTTGAACGGGCCAGATTTATCTCAAACGAAGGAAGATGAGCATTAAAATTCTCCATCTCAAGATGATGAGCAATTAAAAAACCATAATTTCCCCTGAACTCGACCATCAGGTTAGGCGCCTGAAAGGTATGTCGTTTCTGGGCTGTGGCATCTGGTGAAATAACCAGCATCATTACCAAACATAATATAACAGTTAATCTTCCTGGTGGCAACCCGGTTAAAAGCTCTATCGTGCGTAATATTTGTTTGATTGACACAGCTGTATAGCAGTAGTGATGAGTAAACAAAAATACAAAAGGGCAGTTAAGGATTATTAACTTTGCAAAAACTATTAGTTTAATGAATAATGCACTTGAATCCTTCGGCAGGTTACTGCAGATTATGGATGAACTAAGAGAAAAATGTCCGTGGGATAAATCGCAGACACTTGAATCTTTGCGCTACCTTACTATTGAAGAAACCTATGAGTTAAGTGATGCCATACTTGAAAAAGATCTTGATGAGATCAAGAAAGAGCTGGGCGATTTAATGCTCCATCTGGTTTTCTATTCAAAGATTGCATCCGAGAAGAATGCTTTTACTATCGCTGATGTTCTTAATTCCATTAACGAAAAACTCATTCGCCGTCATCCCCATATTTATGGTGACGTTATTGCAGATGATGCTGAGACAGTAAAGAACAACTGGGAAAAGATTAAAATGACTGAGGGCCGGAAATCTGTTTTAAGCGGAGTACCTAATTCTTTGCCTGCAATGGTTAAAGCATACAGAATTCAGGAAAAAGCACGGGGTGTAGGATTCGATTGGGAAAATGCAGGACAGGTATGGGATAAAGTACAGGAAGAACTTTCAGAACTTGAACATGAGAAGGTCAATGGCTCTCCTGAAAAAATTGAAGATGAATTTGGGGATCTCTTGTTTGCCCTTATTAATTATGCCCGCTTTATCAATGTAAATCCTGAAGATGCACTTGAACGGACCAATAAAAAATTCGTTAAAAGATTTCGTTATATAGAAGATAAGGTGAATGAGGCAGGAAAATCAATGCACGACATGACCTTAGCAGAGTTGGATGTGATATGGAATGAAGCTAAAAAGAACGTATAGCAACAAAAGGAATCAAAATAACCATTCATAGATGGATACAGGAATAAGTACCTCAACCTTGATTTTTGCTTTTGGATTGACCTTATTTGCAGGACTTAGCACAGGTATAGGAGCTGCAATAGCGTTCTTTGCCAAGAAAACCAATACCAAACTTCTTGCTATCTCTCTAGGCTTTTCTGCAGGGGTCATGATCTATGTTTCAATGATTGAAATATTCCAAAAAGCCAGAATAAGCCTGGTGCAGGAACTAGGCGAACAATATGGTTACTATTACACAGTTGCTGCCTTCTTTGCCGGAGTTCTGCTTACTGCAATAATTGACAAACTTGTTCCTTCTGGCTCAAACCCTCATGAGCAGAGATCATTAATTGATATTGAGAATGTACAGCATTCTGTCAAAAATAAACAGGCTTTATACCGCATGGGTGTTTTTTCAGCAATGGCTATAGCTATCCATAACTTTCCTGAAGGCTTAGCTACATTCTTTTCAGCAATTGAAAATCCTGCACTTGGACTAAGTGTTGCAGTAGCTATTGCAATCCATAATGTTCCTGAAGGTCTGGCTGTTTCTATACCTGTATATTATTCAACAGAAAACCGTAAGAAAGCATTCTTCCTCTCTTTCCTGTCAGGTCTGGCTGAACCTGTAGGTGCAGTGATAGGATATTTTCTCCTGTTACCATTTTTTAACGGAATTACTTTCGGCGTAACCTTTGCCATGGTTGCAGGTATTATGGTTTTTATATCTCTTGATGAACTTTTACCTACAGCCGAAAAATATGGTGAACACCATCTTGCAATCTATGGATTAATATCAGGAATGGCAGTTATGGGATTAAGCCTCTTACTGTTCGTATAGCTGAGCCACTCACCTGATGATATAATCAAATTCTGATGAATTAGTTTATTGTGTAAGTTTGTATATCAAAACAACATTCAATAACATGGCAGTACTAGTTGGGAAAAAAGCACCCCTTTTTGAAGCAGATGCTGTAGTAAATGGAGAAGAGATAGTTGAGAAGTTCTCCCTCTCACAGTATATAGGGAAAAAGCATGTAGTTTTCTTTTTCTATCCACTCGATTTCACAATAGTAAGCCCTACTGAATTACTGGCATTCCAGTCAAAACTTGATGAATTCGAGAAACGAAATGTTGCTATTGTAGGATGTTCTGTTGATTCAGCCCATTCACACCATGCCTGGTTGCAAATATCTCCTGCTGAAGGAGGCATTAAAGGAGTAAAGTTCCCTCTGGTATCTGATTTATCAAAAACTATTGCTGCAAATTACGATATGCTAGCAGGCAATTACGAGTATGATGATGAAGATGAACGACTGGACTTTGATGGTGATCCCGTGGCATATGGCGGACTTTTCATTATTGATAAACAGGGGATAATCCGTCATCAGTTAATAAATGACCTTCCGTTGGGCAGAAGCATTAACGAGACCCTCAGAATGATTGACGCTCTTCAGTACTACGAAGAAACTGGCGAAGAGACTCCGGCTGACTGGGTTAAGACCTTCTAATTCAGTTCAGGAATATCGTCAATATTAAAGACAATGCGTCTATTATTGAGGAAGTCGTAAAGTGTGAGTTTTCTCAACTCATAGTAATTTCTCCAATAAGTATACAAAGCATTTACATAACCCTGCTGTGCATTATCCTTTTCAGTTTGTGCAATGTTAAGGTCGGTTATCCCAATCTTACCGATAAGGTACCGTTGCTTAGTTACTTCATACCTCTTCAGTGCAACAGTATCGCTTTTTGAAGCAATGGCCATAACCAAAGGCTGTGTGTTAAACTGCATTACTTTTATAAATACTTCCTGGTCGAAATCAATAATCTCTTGCTGAACAGCTGTTGTGGCAAGTTCCATGTTTGATTCAGCAAGTTTAACTCTGCCTTTGCCTAAACCCCAGTCAAGGATTGGTATCGTTATTCCAACATTTAACATCTGACTTTCAATCGGATCGTCATATAAGAATTCAAATTCCCTCGCACTACTGGCAAGCCCATAGGATGCTGTTAGGTTAGCACTGAACCTGTTTTCACTTTTCGCCTGACTGACTTTCTGTTGTGCTTCAAAAATTCTTCTTTCAAATCCCAGTGCATCTGACCTGTTAGACCGTGCTTGGTCAATCGCCTTTTGGGCATCAACGCTAAACTCTCTTGGCGTATTGGGCGTTAATAACTCAATTTGAACATCATCGGGAATTCTAAGGTATGACTTCAAGTCAAACATCCTCCTCTCAACCTCCAGTTCTGCTTCTGACACTGCCAATCGTGCATTTAACAGACTAAGTTCAATCTGTAGCAATTCATTCTCAGCAATAGTTCCGATATTATACCGGCCTCTGGCTATCTGATATAAGGTGTCATTGTTTGCAAAATTTACCTGCTGTATTTTTAATCTTATCTGTGCATCCAGCAATCTGAAGAAAGCATCAGTGGCATTGATACTTACTTGTTCAACATCTTCTATATACTTCCTCTCTGCCTCATTGTACCTTAATGGTTCAGTCTTCTTCAACCACTTAAACTGGTTGTAACCAAACAATGGCTGAGATATACCAATATTAACCAGTGGTGATGCTGAAAAATCTATGACTGCGCTTTTCTTAAGCCTCTCAAGATTTATATTTACAAACATTGTACCTCCGGTTGGACCAATATTCTGCGATAAAGAAAGGCCTCCGGAGTAATAAACACTGTTCCTCGGTACAAACTGTTCGTTGAAGTATTCAATACCCTTGGTTATCCTGGGTAATGTAGCTGAAAGAGAAAGTGAAGGTAACAGCAATGCTTTGTAATTACGGTATTCCCAATAGCTCCCCCTGAACCGGTGCATTGCTGAAAGTGCATCCGGCGATTGTTTTAATGCCAGTTGTATTGTTTCATCATAGGAAAGAACCCGGGTTTGCTGACCAAATGAATTAATTCCGATAATCACTAAGAGGAATACGATACCGGTCTTTAAATTTATGATAGTCTTTTTAGATAGCTGACCAGTCATGATTTCAAAGTTAAGTTTATTCATAACGTAAAGAAGTAACCGGATCCTGCATTGCTGCTTTTCGGGCAGGCATATATCCAAAGGCTATTCCGACAGATGCTGAAACTCCAAAGGATATCAATATTGAGGAAAGTGAAACAATTGTAAGTATTCCGGTAAGTCCCATAATGATTTTAGAGAGTATTATTCCAAGGAGTATTCCGATGATGCCACCTGCCAGACTAATCATTGTAGCTTCGCTGAGGAACTGAAATATTACATCTTTCTTCGTAGCTCCGGTAGCCATCCTGATACCAATCTCCTTAGTACGCTCCATAACGGAAGCAAGCATAATATTCATAATTCCTATGCCACCTACAATTAAGGAAATACTGGCAATGGCACCAAGAACAATATTAAAAATATCCTTAGTCCTCTGCTCCTGTTTGAGTAAAAGCTCAGGCACTTGTACTACAAAATCTTCTACACCTGCATGCCGCCTTTTAAACATCCTGTTTAAGATTTCAGTTGTCTGGTTAACCTGTGAAGTTTCCTTTACCTGTACAACTATCTTATCAATCTGATTTGATATTTCATCACCTGAAGGACCAGAAGAACTGAACGACATAAAATCATCGGTTACGAACATCGATGAGCTTCCCCTTACCATTGAGGTTGTCACTACCGATCTGTCTTTATACCTTAATAATAATGTCTGAATGGGTGTATAAACCTGGTTATTGTAATCGCTGATACCCATGTTTTGAGAAATCTCGGTAGTAACGGCCCTGTTTGACAGAGTACCGACTACTTTCAGCCACACTGATCCACACTTAACATATCTGCCTATTGGATCTGACTTTGGAAAAAGCTTGTTTTTTATTGTCGCGCCCAGTATACATACCGCCTTACCTTCAATCATCTGCTCTTCATTAAACATTTCCCCCTTTTCCAGGGTCAGGGTAAAAACATCAAAGAAATCAGGAGTCACACCACTTACTTTTCCATAAGTACTTGTGCCCTCAGCTATGATAACGGATTCATAAATTACTTCCGGACTTACTTTGGCTACTGAAGGAATAATTTCTTTTATTGATTCAGCATCCTTTAGTGTCAGGCCGGGTGAGAATTTTTCAGTAGCTGTTTTACCCTTCTCTTCTTCCTCCTTCTTAGTTTTCTCTTGTTCTGTTTCAACCTTTGGAGTGATTATGATATTATTTACTCCTACAAGTTTCATTTGGTCAAGAATCTCCTGGCGGGCACCACTACCAATAGCAAGCATCGCAATTACGGCTGCAACTCCGAATATAATCCCGAGTGCCGTTAATATTGAACGGAATTTATTGGCAATAACCGCATCAAGGGCTATAGTAAGTATATAAAGACGCCGTTCCATCTGCTCTTACAGTTTGATGAGTTTCCATTTATCGGCATCTTCAGGAGGTGACAAATAAACCTCGTCCCCCTCTTTAAGTCCTTCTTTTACAATAATCTGGTTTTCATTCGTGAGGCCTGTCCTTATTTGCTTTTTTACTCTGCTGTCTGCCATGTAAACATAAGTCAGCGAATCTGAGTTATGAACACTTTCGATTGGTATATACAGCACTTTAGGAATTATAGAGGTATTTATCACATTCTTGGTAGTCATGGCCGGCCTGAGGATGCTGTCAAACTCATGCACAATGATCTTCACTTCAAATACTTTAGCATTTGAGTTCTTCATTTGCTCACCTATGTTTGCCACCTCAGTAACTTTCCCGGTATATTTCCTGTCGGGAAAGGCATCAACGCTGATATTGACTTTCTGACCAACTTTTACCTTACTGATGTCAATTTCATTAACAAAAGTCTTAGAAATCATTTCCTTTAAATTAGGCAATGTAGCAACCACATTTTCCCATGACCCGAGAGTAGAACCAATGCCCATCTTAGAACCATCCCAATTCCTTTTATAAATAACCATACCAGCTTTTGGTGCTGTGACAGTGAAACCTGCAAGCACTTCTTTAATCTGCTCCAATCGGCGCTGCGACTGGGTATATGTTGCAGAGACCTCCTGCATATTTGCATTTGCCTTATCGAGCTTGAGCTTATAATTCTTTTCAGCCTGTTCAAATGCACGTTCCGCTTTTTCAAGCTCTATTTTCGCCTGACGCTGAGTTGCAGGTGGTTCATATATTGACTGCTCCACTGTGATCTTTCTCTCTTCAAGTGCATACTTGAGATTAATAAGCTCCTCCCTTGCTGCCCTCATATCCATAGAGGTATCAAGCTTCGTTTTGATATACTGTGATTCAAGTTTCTCAAGCTCACTTTCCAGGTCTTTCATCCGGTTAGTTATCTCAGCCCTGTCAAGGGAGGCTACATATTGACCTGAATCAACAAGAGTACCTTCAGGCACGATATCCGTAATCTGTACCTGCCATATCCTAACCTCCCGCATTCCTGCAGGACCCATAATATTTTCTGAATTTTTCGCCTCAAGTTCCCCGCTTGTGGTTACATCAATGCTGAAATCGCCAAAGGCAACCTTTGCAATTATGGCTTCTTCTTTTGATGATCCTTTTGAGAAATAATAGGATAAACCGGAGATAACTATTATGAAAAGAATGACCCACAGCCATTTTTTCCTGCCATTGGTATAAAGTTTCATTCTTATACTGTTTAAACTGTTCGTGTTGTTAGTTCAGTGAGTAACGACAAATTTAATAAATTATTGGATGAAGATGAATATAATATAGAATTGTATGTGAGTTTTTTCAGAGCAAACTTTTTAAGTTAAATTTTGTAGTTTATGGTAGTATCTATCGTTTTTTTTAATACAGTCTGATATGGAAACAAATGACCTGATGTCAAACTTCTTCAATAGGTATGGCAGTTCCGCTGTTGTATATTTTGCCCCCGGCAGAGTTAATATCATCGGTGAGCACACCGATTATAACGGTGGTCTTGTTTTGCCATGCGCCATTAGTTTTGGAACTTATTTAGCCATAGCACCTAATGATGAAAAGAGAATCAGGCTTCAGACTACCAATTTCGAATATACAGCAGATATCCCCATCGATGAGCTGAAACGAAAACATGATGATCATTGGGTTAACTACCCGCTTGGAGTTATTGACCAATTCTCTAAAAGGGGAATTACCATTGACAGGGGACTTGATCTATTATTCTCGGGTGATATCCCTAATGGCGCAGGATTATCCAGTTCGGCTTCCATAGAACTCGTAACTGCTGTAGCCCTGAATGAATTCTTAAATGCAGGATTTGAACGCCTTGATCTGGTTAAGATGTCACAAGCTGCAGAAAACCAATTTGTGGGAACCCAATGTGGCATCATGGATCAGTTTGCTGTTGGAATGGGAAAAGCCAATTCAGCTCTTTACCTCGACTGCAGGACACTGGATTATGAACTTGTTCCTCTCGACCTTGGTGATAATTCAATAGTCATTATGAATACTAATAAGAGAAGGGAACTTGCTGATTCAAAATATAATGAAAGGGTTGCCGAATGTACTTCTGCCCTTGAATCACTCAGGACAGCTAAAAAAATGACAGACCTTAGTGATATTACCTTCGAGGAATTCGAAGAATTTGGCAAAGTAATTACTGATCCTGTAATCTATCGTAGGGCCAGGCATGTTATTAGCGAGAATAACAGGGTAAGATTAGCTGTGGCTGCATTGAAAAGAGGTGATCTTGTGACGCTCGGACAATTAATGAACGACTCACATGAATCTTTACGCCAGGATTATGAAGTTACAGGTGCCGAACTGGACACAATAGTAAATGCTGCCAGGAAGATAAAAGGTGTGCTCGGTGCAAGGATGACAGGAGCAGGTTTTGGAGGTTGCGCCATAGCTATAGTCGATAGCCGCTATGTGGAAGCAGTCATAAATAAAGTTGGACCCGCATACGAAAGTGAAATAGGCCTTAAACCGGTTTTCTATGTGGCTAAGGTAGGCGATGGTGCCGGTAAACTTGCCTGATTGAGTATTTAAGAGTTAAGGAGCTGATCAACAATAGCTTTTATGCTTATTCCCTCAGCTTCAGCTTTATAGTTCCTTACTATCCTATGCCTCAGAATATTTGTAGCAACTGCCTGAACATCTTCTATATCCGGGGAGTATTTTCCTCTGATGGCAGCCATACATTTTGCTCCGATGATCATATACTGAGAAGCTCGCGGACCTGCTCCCCAGGTTAGGTACTTATTAGCCCATTCATGTGCCATAGCACTGCCCGGCCTCGTACGTGCAGCTACCTTAACAGCATACTGATATACATTGTCAGGAACCGGAATACGACGAATAAGATTCTGGAAGTATATAATTTCTTCTGCAGTGAGAATAACATTTGTACTGGACACCTTTTCAGAAGTAGTATTTTTCACAACATTTATTTCCTGCTCGAATGAGGGATAATCCAGCCAGATATTAAGCATGAACCTGTCTAGCTGAGCTTCAGGAAGAGGATATGTTCCTTCCTGCTCTATTGGATTTTGCGTTGCCAGTACAAAGAAAGGCTCACTTAACAGGTGGCTTTCTCCTGCCACTGTCACAGCTTTCTCCTGCATAGCTTCGAGAAGTGCAGACTGTGTTTTAGGCGGTGTACGGTTTATTTCGTCAGCCAGAATGATATTGGCAAAAATAGGACCTCTCAGAAATCTGAACCTCCTGTTTTCATCAAGGATTTCGGTACCAAGAATATCTGATGGCATAAGGTCAGGCGTGAACTGTATCCTGCTGTATGAAAGCCCAAGCGATTTAGCTATAGTATTAACAAGGAGAGTTTTTGCAAGACCTGGAACACCAACAAGAAGTGCATGACCTTTGCTGAAGATACAGATCAGCACATCCCTGATAACTTCTTCCTGACCTACAATAACTTTCCCAATTTCTGAAGTAAGTAATTGATATTTCTCTACGAACGAGTCAACTGCTTCAACATCCGATTTATACAGTTCCATCTTTAATGACTAAAAGTTATATCTCACCGGTATTCCGGCCAATCATTCATGATATTTATTCCTGCCTTACTTCCCAGTTATGCTCAAAATTACAATCTTTATATGCCGGGCCAATTTTAAAATATGTCTTAGAGATTTTCTCTGTGATCCATTTATTGATGACCTCACTCTTTTTCTTATTTAATGCCCAATCCTGGATTGTATTATAATCTTCTTTCAGGTTAGCAACATGTGCTTCGGTTTTTGAAATGAGATAAACTACCTGATAGGTTTGTTTACCTTCTTCATTCATGATTGCTAATGGCCGTGACACTTCACCTACTTTAAGTTTCTGCACCACTGCAGGAAGGTTTTTATCAATCCTGCCCAGTTGCACGAGTGTAAAGCCGGCATTTCCAGTTTCCGGGTTAATTAAACGTCCACCACTTATCTTTCCGGGATCATCGCTATACTTTAAAGCTGCTTCTTCAAAAGTCATTCTCTTTTCCCGAATGACAACAGAGATGCTGTCTAAAAGTTTCGTTGCCTTGTTTATATCAGCCTCTGCCACCTTCGGCATAAGGAGGATATGGCGGGTATTAATCTGCTCACCTCTGCGCTCTATAAGTTGAATAATATGATATCCGGCCTGAGTTTTTACGATGTCTGAAATCTCGCCTTTTTTGAGTGAAAAAGCAGTTGCTTCATATTCCGGGTATAATTGTCCCCGGCCAACAAACCCTATTTCTCCACCTTTTCTGGCACTTCCAGGATCTTCTGAATATAATACAGCAAGAGCATTGAAGTTCTCACCCTGCATAATCCTTTCACGCAATCCTTTCAGTCTTTCACGTGTAGCGTCCAGTTCTTCTTTACTTATTACAGGTTGTTTTACAATTGTACCCAGTTCGTACTGTTCTTCAATTACCGGAATACTGTCAGGATGAAGGGCATTGAACATGCGGCGAACCTCTGCAGGAGTTACTTTTACGTCTTTCACCAGGCCTTGCTGCACTTCTTCAACCATAAGCTGTTGTTTAACCGTAGGACGAAAATCTTCCCTTATCTCAAGAAGTGATTTCTTATAATATTTCTCCATTTTCTCCTGCGATCCAAACTGCTGGATATAATACCTGAAACGGGCATCCATTGTTTGATTCACCTGGTCATCAGTAATCTCAATACTATCAAGTTCGGCCTGATTCAGCATAAGTTTCTGGTAAAGCAGATCTTCAAAAATCCTGCACTGTAATGCCCTGGCATCTGTAAAGTCACCTTGTTCTCTATACTGTAAGTACTGAGTTTGAACTTCTGAAGCAAGAATGTAGTTTGCACCAACAACGGCCACCACTTCATCAATAACCTGCTCCTGTGCATATCCTTTGTGCATGAATATAATAACTGCAATAGATGCAAAAAATATGCTGCTTAATTTTCTCATGTTGCTATATTTTCAACGGTATAAATCATCAATAAATCGTAAACTCTTTGTTGTTAAGAGCTTCCTGAAAAACTTGCTGCTGCATTTTATCCATTAACTCGATCTTTCTTCTATTAAGGATAAGTTCACGGATTTTCTTTCTTTCGTACGATAACGGAGAAACGCCCTCTTTAGTTTTCACATCCCTGAATCTGACCAGATAAGTATTGGCAGAATCTTTCATTTGGTAGAAGCTCCTGTTCCTGAGGAATTCTTCCTGGTCATCAGTATTAATAGGTATTTCCCTTAGCAGGTCATCAAAACGAATCCAGTTCTCGTCATCAATGTAGCATGACAATATCGAGTTCTGGCAAAGATCTATGAGTTGCTCATCATCATCAGGATCGCCTGACTTTATAAGTTTCTCAGCTTTTCTCAATAAATCTGGTTTTGCAGCTACTACAGGAATTTTAATATACCTGACCCTCACAATATTCTCGAGGAGCATGAAATTATTCTGGTTTGCATAATAGAATTCTTCAATCTGTTGGTCAGTCACTACAGTATCAAGTTTCTGGCGTATCAATTCGCTCTCATAAGCAAAGATTATGAGTGAATTTCGATACTGCTCAATCTGGTGAGAGAAATCTTTCTGGTCATCAGTCAGGTTATTCTCAGCCTGTTGAAGCATAATTTGTTGCCTGATCCAACTGTCAATATACTGTTTTACTGCAGCAATACTATCATCAGCAGAAGTTCCCTGTTGAACTATTCCTTCCAGATCATGCCTGTATAGATAGCGTCCGTAACACTCTGCAATGAGCTGGTCGTTCTCCCTTTCGAACATCTTACAGCCCGAAACAGTGAATATCAGGAATAATACAGGTAGAAAGAAGGACAGCCTGTTATTCATTATTTTATTGAAGATAAAACTTCGTGATTTATCTCAAATGGATATTTTAACCTGAGTTCTTTGATCCATTGCTGTTCAAGGTAATCCTGATAATTTGCCGTTACAAGTCCTTTTGCTTCGTTCAGCTTCTTTGGCTCGGGAGCTAGTATATCATTTATTCTTACAATGGTTGTTTTACCATCTGAAACAGCTTCTGAAATATTTCCTTTTTCCCATTTCGAAGCGTCAACCATTGAGTTATCACCTTTTTCGTATTTTCTCCTGTCAATAGATAGTACTGATGCACTGTCGCTGTTCATTGCTTCAAGTAACTCATGATCAGTGAGGTTCTTTTTAAGTAATGCCCTGAAATTATCAAGCACTTTTTTATCACTTGTTGTAAATGTATAAACAGAGGCATCAGCACGTTGGCCCCACATATAATTCTGCCTGTTTGCATTAAAGAATGCCTCAAGACCTGTAGTATCTTTACTTGCTTTTGACCATATCTTCTGTTCAGTTAATTCGAACAGCAGAATACCATCCCTGTACTCATTAACCAGAAGCCTGAATTCAGGATACTTGCTTTCAAGCTGGCTGTCTTCATATTCTAATAATTTCTGGTTTACGAACGTTGAGTACATCCTGTCAACATAATTCTGGATATTTTCCTTAGCGCCCTGACGCTGATTCTTTTCAAGCCAGGCAGCAAATTCATCCTGATTGTATGAACGCCTGCCAATAGTGAACATTACTTTGTCCAGTGGTTGCTTGGTCAGCTTCTTAGCGTCATTCCATTTCCAACCTGCCTTGAATATGGTATCAGTAACAACCTTATAGAATTCCGTTTTCGCTTTGGCATTCTGGGTAAATTTATACTCTTCCTTTATCCGGTTCAGAAGTGCATCCTCACTTTTCTTTGCCCTGTCACTCCTTGAAAGATTCTGTTTCAGGTCGTTAAGGTTGTCTTCATAACTTCCTATCTCTTTTCTGTCGAGCAATTTCACTATGTGCCATCCGAAAGAAGAAGTAAATGGTTTTGTGATATCGTTAACATTTTTAAGTGCTGATACTGACTTAATAAATTCAGGTATCATACGATTTGAACCGAACCATGGCAATACACCACCTTTGGAAGAAGTAGTTTTATCTTCTGAAAACTGCTTAGCAAGTTCTCCAAAATCTTCACCCTTAATTAACCTGTCATAAATTTCCATGACCTTTTTTTCCAGCGCGGCGCTGTCAGTGGCTGTAGCATTTGCAGCCGGCCTCATAAGGATATGTGCTACCTGCACCCTGCCAAGTGCCGGCTTCCTGTCAGTCACTTTAATCAGATGATAACCAAAGTCACTGCGAACAGGCATTGAGATTTCACCAACTTTGGTGTTATAGGCACCGGTTTCAAAAGGATAAACCATATCAAACACAGTGAAATATCCAAGATCGCCTCTGTTACCCTTAATGTTTTTACCTTCAACCATTCTGTCACGTGCTGAAAGGTCATCCGAATTCTCCATTGCAAGCTTGCCAAAGTCCTCTCCCTTCAACGCCCTCTTACGCAGAGCCATAATTTTCTTGTAAGCAGCCAGCGTATCATCCGGAGATGCATTTCTGTCGACCTTGATCAGAAGATGACTTGCCCTGATGTCCTCCTTTTTACGGTTGTAAGCCTCTTCAAGCAAGGCCCTATTCATCTTTTCGTCAATAAGATATGGCTGTGCAAGTTGCTTACGGTATCCGGCCAATTCATCGATAAACGACTTCATGGTATCCATACCAAGTGATTCAGCTTCCTTAACCTTGAGGCGGAAGTTGATATATAGCTCCATATATTCCTCAAGTGATTTCTTGTCGAGCACTTCGCCGTTTACATTATTTTTCTGATAAACATTAAGGAATTCGCTCTTTGTTATTTCATCACCGGCAACTTTAAGTATTACCGGGTCGTTATTCTGGGCAGAAGTGCTAAACACTAACATAAAAAGAACTAAACCCAGCATTTGTGGCAGCAAACTCTTACTGATTCTGAATGATTGACGATTCATTGGTTATTTGGTATTTTATATCAGGTTGCTTATATTATATTCCTATTGGAAAATTTAATTAACGACTATAATTAGGAGCTTCACGTGTTATTGTAATATCATGAGGATGACTTTCAGTAACTCCGGCAGTAGTTATTTTCATGAACTTGGCCTGTTGAAGTTGCTCGATGGTGCCTGAACCGGTATAACCCATACCTGCCCTTAGTCCTCCGACCAATTGGTGAATTACTTCCGACAGTGTTCCTTTATATGGCACTCGTCCAACAATGCCTTCAGGCACTAGTTTCTTAATATCATCTTCGGCATCCTGGAAGTACCTGTCTTTTGAACCTTTCTGCATGGCTTCAATTGAACCCATACCTCTGTAGGTTTTATACTTTCGGCCTTCATAGATAATTGTTTCTCCAGGCGACTCATCAACACCTGCGAAGAGGCCACCTGCCATGATACAATCAGCGCCAGCAGCAATAGCTTTAACAATATCACCTGTGTATCTTATTCCACCGTCAGCAATAACCGGTATACCGGTACCTTTAAGCTGACTTGCGACTTCATTAACGGCTGTCAGCTGTGGCACTCCGATACCTGCAATGATACGGGTAGTACAGATAGACCCTGGTCCAATACCTACCTTAATGCCGTCAATATTGAGTTTACTCAGGTCACGTGCAGCTTCTGCGGTACCAACATTACCTATAATAAGTTCAGTGTTAGGGAAATGCTTTTTAAAAAGCCTTGCAGCATCCATAACACCTTTTGAATGACCGTGTGCAGTATCAATAACTACGGCATCAACACCGTTGGCTACTAATGCTTCAACACGCTGAATCAAATCACGGGTTACCCCAACTGCTGCAGCTACCCTTAACCGGCCACGCTCATCCTTACAGGCATTCGGGCGTGCTTTGATTTTAATAATATCTTTATAGGTAATAAGTCCTACCAATTTAAACTCCTTGTCAACTACAGGAAGTTTCTCGATCTTATATTCCTGGAGTATATCAGCAGCTTTTTCAAAATCCGTGAACTCGGTAGTAGTAATAAGGTTCTCCTTAGTCATTACTTCATACACAGGCCTCCGAGGATCACGCTCAAAACGAAGATCGCGGTTTGTGATTATCCCTACTAATTTGTTTGATGAATCAACTACCGGAATACCACCTATCTTGAAATCAGCCATTATCTTATGAGCGTCGGCCACACGTGCACTTTCCTGTAAAGTAATAGGGTCAAGTATCATACCGTTCTCGGCACGTTTAACCTTTCTCACCTCATTTGCCTGGTCTTCGATCGACATATTCTTATGCAGTACACCTATCCCGCCTTCCTGAGCCATTGCAATTGCCATGGTAGAATCAGTTACTGTATCCATAGCAGCAGAAACAATTGGGATATTGACCCTGATATTTCTTGAAAACCTGGAACTTGTATCTACTTCACGGGGCAGGACTTCAGAATAAGCCGGAACCAGCAGTACGTCATCGTAAGTATAGCCTTCACCTACGAACTTATCATTGCTAAACGACATAACGCTTTTTTTTGGAATTTGCAAAGTTAATTAAAATGACCAATGTATTACATCCTCTCAGAGCCTATATATGGCGTAAATGTTAAATAAACATAATTTAAGAAAAGGTCATTGCAGAAGGATTACTGATCCCCGTTTTTCTCCGGCTACACCCGTTTGATCAGTATATTTTATAAAATATACATAAAGGCCCGTTACAATGCTGCCTTTATAACTTCCATCCCAGGCTGCTGAAGGGTCATTGGTTGAAAAGATCTGTTCACCCCAACGATTATAAATCACAAACAAGTAACTTGAGTTATCAATGTTCTTCACTATGGGCTTGAAAGTATTATTCAGTCCGCCCGGCAAAAAAGCAGTAGGAACATTAACCACGGCAGCCCTTGGCAACAGCACTTCATTCGATCTGCTTATAGTTCCATCAGTTTTTACAGACTCAACGACATAGGTTGTTTTGAGGGCTTCTGAATCCTGCTCTGTTTCACTATATGTGGTTGATGAAGGTTCAATTGTTTTGGGGAAACCTGAAGCAACCACTCCATCGAGATATTTATAAACCAGATAATGATCTAATTCGCTACCCCAGCCGGAATGCTCAGTCCATTCAAGTGAAACATTTATATCATTAGTAAGAGTTAACGACAGCAATACTGAATTAAAGGTTTGCGAAAGGGCTATCTCAAAGTCACAAGCATCCAAAGCTTTGGCTGAGTATACATACGAATATCTGTTAACATCCACATTATTCTGATCATTGATTGTAAATATCCCTGAAGGATTCCAATCACTTGTTGAGAGTAACTCATCTATACCTTCTGATGAACGATAAATTGCAACCTTATCAGGAACCGAAGGAGGTTCAGCCGTAACAGAAAGAGTTATATAGGAGTTATCAGTCACTGTAACATTCTCAATAAGGAAATCTGTTACCAGGGGAGGCTGTGGCAGCAGTGTAAGTTCGCAACTATGTGATAACAACGAATTATCTGAATTAACAGCTGCAATCCGGTATTTTACTTCAACAAGTGGCTCAAGCATATCCGGGTCAGTGTATTCATAGGAAGTTGCACCGGTAGATAGTACGTCACCGATATCAACATATGGTCCTCCTGTTGATCTCTCCACTTTATAATGACTTACCGGTGGCTGCATATTTTTGTAATCATTCCATAGCAACACTGCTTTCCTTTCACATAGCTGTGATGTATTGCCCGTTACCATTATATTATTATGGGCATTCAGATAATTTCCGGCACTCCCCTGGTTGCACTGGTCCACAGCCCTGACAACATAGGAAACTATATTATTGCAGGGATCAAGGAATTCAGGCTCTGAACTAAAATCATCGGTAAATGAAGTTACATTGCCGGTGACTTTGTATTGGAACCATCCAAGAGAGGAATTTCTTTCAATTATATACCCCGACACATCATCACTGATGCTTGGTTCCCATGACAATTCAGCAAAACCGTTATTTACAGTCACCAACTGAAGCACAGGATCACCAGGCAACGTCAGGTCTTCAAAATTTGCACCTGCCACAGTTGAGTAAGAGTTGCAAGTTCCGGCTAGTATCCGGTAATACAGATAAGTTGGGTCACAATATTGCTTTATAGTATCATTATAGCTCAATTCGGAAGTCTGGCCGTGCAGAAAGAAATTGCTACCATCTTCTGAACGGTAAATCCGGTAAGTTTGATCCTGACTGCTCTGTCGGTTCCACTCCAGACGTGCAATGCCGGTTCCTTCACCGAAAACATTTAAAAGAATACTTTCTATAATATTGGATGACTCTGACTGAATATTAGGAGAATTCGTAAAAGTTGTAAGGAAAAACTCATATCTGTTTGTTGTAATGTTAGGTGTATTAACCACTGCATTGTCTACTCCCGGAGGTAAATCTAAAGGCACCAATGACCCACCTACAGGTCCGGAATATAAGCGAAACCCATCAAACGTTCCCGCTGGTATTTCCCACGTCACCTGAACTGAACTACTAGAAATTACTGAAACACAAGACAATTCCGGCTTTGGAGGCTGCTGTGCATACACCCTCAATACTATCATTAGCATCAGAATGACAATATGTAATATTTTCTTAATGATAGTCATAGAACAAATTTACTCATTTTTAACCGTAAGGTGAACAAGTAATGATTATTACATCTATTTTTGAAGCGGTTGCCGGAAGTAAAATAACGATAAGATTAGCCTTAAAGTATAAAGTCCTGCATAGGGCCGCAATCAGCATTTAAATTGAAATCAACACAAATCAAATAAAAATGAAGCTAAAACAACTACTATTTTTCGTATTTCTATTTGTTGTTTTAACAGTCCAGGGTCAGAATGAGGTACAGTACCCTACCACTGTTGGAACAGGTACCTTTTGGGGTGTTAGCAGACCCCTGAAGGATATTCCGCCTTTAACTGCCGCAGAAATGGCAGAGCTTAAGGCCAAGGCTGAGTATAAGATACTTAACCCAAAATTAAGAAACAGGGAATATCCATATGCTGCAACCGCTCAGCCAAAAGGGCCAGACCCTGTATGGCAGCGTGAACATAGTTCAAGGCAAACTGCCAGTGCCCCTGACCTGATTTTCAACGGCCAGTCTTCACCATATTCACCACCTGACTGTAATGGTACAGTTGGACCAAACCATTATATGCAGACGGTTAATACAACCTATGCTATTTATGATAAAAATGGCGTTAAACTGGCAGGCCCTACAGCCATGAACCAGTTATTCGGTAATGTTCCGGGAGCTAGTTGTAATGACGGGGATCCTATCGTTCTTTATGATGAAATGGCCGACAGATGGTTTGCTGCTGAATTCTCATTATGCCAGAATCCTGACAGAATGCTGATTGCTGTTTCAACCACCAATGATCCTACAGGAACATGGTACCAGTATTCATTCAACATGAATGGTATGCCCGACTACGAAAAATTCGGCATCTGGCATGATGGATATTATATGGGAACCAATACAAGTTCAGGCACCGATATCTATGTATTTGAAAGAGCAGTTATGCTGGCAGGCGGCACTAACCCGAAGATGGTATCTTTTGATAACCAGTGGCGCCCCGGTACTGTAGATGGATTCGCAATGGTTCCTGCAGTTGACTGTGATGGCGATGCCCCTCCAACAACTGAGCCCGGTTTATTTATTGCCCAACAGGATGATGCATTTGGTGGCTCAGCTGATCAACTTTGGATTTATGAGCTTGATGTAGATTGGACTACCACCACAAACTCAACATTTACACGTGTTCAGCAATTGAACGTTGAACCGTATGACAGTAATTTCGGTAATAACTGGAATAATATTAAACAGCCTAATACCAGCCAGGAACTTGACGGTGTGCCTCAGGTAATCATGAATGTACCGCAATACCGTAACTGGGGTAGTTATGAATCAATAGTTTGCTGCCATACAGTGGATGTGGATAACACTGACCATGCAGGTATTCGCTGGTATGAACTCAGAAGGGTTGGTAGTGGCGACTGGACAGTACGCCAGCAGGGAACATATGCTCCCGACCAGCACTCAAGATGGATGGGAAGTGCCATGATGAACGGAGCTAAAGAGATCGCGCTCGGATACTCAATATCCAGTACCACAGTTTTCCCGGGAATCAGGTATGTGGGCCAGAGCCAGGAGCAGTACAATGCAGCATCCGGAATAATGGACTGGCCAGAAGGATTAATTCATGAAGGAACAGCTTCGCAAACAGGCGTCAACAGGTGGGGTGACTACTCAGTTTTACAAGTCGACCCTGTGGATGATGAAGTTTTCTGGTATACTAATCAATTTGAGCAAGGCGGTAAAAAGACAAAGGTTGGTGCATTCCATATCGGACCTATCGGCCCGGCTATAGCCTTCCAGGCTGATAACCAGCTACCATGTCTTAACAATACTGTACAGTTTACCGATAACTCAGGTGGTAACCCAACGTCATGGTTATGGACTTTTACTCCCAACACGGTAACTTTTGTTGATGGCACAAGCGCTTCTTCACAAAACCCTAAAGTCCAGTTTAATGCTTACGGAGATTATGATGTTGACCTTACTGCAACAAATACTGCCGGTACAACCAATCTTACCCTAACTGACTATATTTCAGTAAATGAGGTAAATGTAAACTTTGCTGCTTCAAATACAACAGTGGTCGAAAACAATCCGGTCACTTTTACTGACCTGTCATCTTGTGATGTAAACACATACCTCTGGAACTTTGGCGATGGAGCAACACCTTCAACAGCAACCTCTGCCGGTCCTCACCAGGTTATATACGGTACTACCGGACTTAAGACAGTAACCCTTACCATCAATGGCAATGTTACTGAAACCAAGACCGATTATATTAATGTTATTGATGATTATTTCATCATGACAAACCAGGCAATATATACATGTACCGGAACTTTTACTGATCCGGGTGGAACATACAATTACGGTAACAACCAGAATTATACTACAACTTTCTATCCTTCACAGCCTAATGGACAGGTTACAGTTGAATTCACAGCATTTGATCTTGAACAAAGTGCAACATGCGATGCCGATTACCTTCTTATTTTTAACGGCCGTTCAGCTCTGGCTCCACTCCTTGGTAAATTCTGTGGCAATACTTTACCGGGTACTTTCACCGCAGATAACACCTACGGAGCCCTGACCTTTGTGTTCAGGTCGAATGCATCGGTTGTTTCCAGCGGTTGGGAAGCAAATGTATCATGTGGTTCAGCAGTTGTTAATCCGGATGTCCTGAATGCTATAACATATAGTGATACGCGTATTGACCTCAACTGGTATCCAAATGGTGCCAACAATGACGTTATGCTGGTCTGGTCACCTGACGGAAGCTTCGGGACACCGGTGACAGGAACTACCTATACAGTAGGTACTACTATACCTGGAGGAGGAACAGTTCTTTCAAACGGGCCTGTTACTTCTTTCAGTCATACAATGTTGACACCAGGAAGCGTATATTACTATATGGCTTATTCAGTAAATGAAAATATCCAGTATTCAAGTGGTATTCCTGCAACAGCCACTACACTTGCAGAACCTCCGTCACTGGCAGTAAATCCATCAGTTCTTAACGCAATGCCTGCTGCCGGTACATCTACATTTGATGTGGTAACAAATACTAACTGGACAGCAACAAGCAACGTTGAATGGTGTAACGTTACTGCAGGAGGAGCAGGCTCAGGTGTAATAAATGCAAATTATGTAGCGAATCCAATTGCAGTTGAACGTACAGCAAATATTACAGTTGCAGTTCTTGCACTTGAACCGGTTGTAGTTAATCTTGTCCAGGCTGGTGCTGCACCTTTCATTTCTCTTAGTCCACTTGCCATACAAGTAGGTATAGCAGCCGGTAGCTCTGACATTGAAGTTAACTCCAATGCTCCATGGACAGTTTACAGTGATGCGCCATGGTGTGTTCCTACAGCATCAGGCCTTGGTGATGGCGTTATTACATTGCAGTATGAGGAAAATACCCGTGCAGAAGTCCGCACTGCTAACATCGCAGTAAGTGTTCCGGGTATGGGTCAAACCGTTGTAGTTCTTACACAGGATGCAGCAGCTCCTCAACTTGCAATAGAACCACAGTTAGCAGAAGTCACAGCACAGGCAGGTTCAGTTGATTTCAACATCACTGCAAACTTCAACTGGATAGCTTCTACTGACGCATCGTGGGTTACAATACCTGCTAACGGCACCGGTAACCTGCTCATGAATATTCCTTATACTGAAAACCAAACATTACAATCACGTTCAGCTACTATCACTATTACAGGCCCGGAGTTACAGCAAGTAGTAAGTATTTTACAAGCTGCCGGCGAACCATCTGTTTTTGTAAGTCCTGAAACAGTTGAAGTAACTTACCAGGCAGGCTCAACAAACCTGACAGTTACCTCGAATACTGACTGGACTGCTACGGAAAACGCTGACTGGCTTACAATTACAAATTCCGGTTCAGGTAATGGAACTATTGCAGTAACTTACACAGAGAATCCGGATTACTCTGACAGGGTAGCTCCTATCAATGTATCTGTTGCAGGTCAAGAACCAGTGGTTGTTAATTTCACACAAAGAGCTTCTGAAGTTGGTATAGAAGAAACCGCAACCGACGGTTTGCGCATCTATCCTAATCCCGCTGTCAGGCAGTTTGTGATTGAGGCTAACAAAACAGATTATCCTAAAATGACAGTTAAATTAGCTGACCCTTCAGGTATGAATGTTCTTACACAAGAATGCTCTGGTAAGGAACGCTATACATTTGATGTAAGCAAACTATCAACAGGTAATTATACTGTTACTATACAAAGTGCCACACGTAACGTAATTAGAAAAATCGTTATCGTTAAATAGCGCTGATCAAAAATTCATAATAATAAAAAGAGGCTGTCTTAAAAGGACAGCCTCTTTTTTTTGTAAAGACTACCTGTTTGATTTGATTTTCATACGTTGTTTGTACGTGTTTCATACGTGTTTCATACGTGTTGACACGTATGAAATACGTATGAATCACGTATGAAATACGTATGAAATGCCATTCGAACACCAATTAATACCCGTTTTAACGTGCCGGTGAGAAAAAAGTAAACCGTTTGAGAAATACTCCTCCTTTTTAGCCTGACACTATTTTACTACCTTTGCACGCAACAATAAAAACTTTAAAATTCATTTAGTGAGATGAAAAAAGACAAGCAGGTTTTCGACCTTATTAAGCAGGAGAAGGAACGCCAGATGCATGGCATTGAATTAATTGCTTCTGAGAATTTTGTCAGTCAGCAGGTACTTGATGCGATGGGTTCAGTATTGACCAATAAGTATGCTGAAGGATATCCCGGAAAGCGTTATTACGGAGGCTGCCAGATAGTGGATCAAACCGAACAACTTGCAATTGACAGGGCTAAGGCACTCTTTGGAGCAGAATGGGCAAATGTACAGCCACATTCAGGAGCACAGGCCAATATGGCGGTATTAATGACCGTTCTTAAACCAGGTGATACTTTTATGGGGCTGAACCTTGCACATGGTGGCCACCTTTCACACGGTTCACCAGTAAACTCATCAGGTATCCTTTACAATGTTGTTGCTTATGGTGTTGAGGAAGAAACAGGCACTATCAATTACGATAAGATGGAAACTGTGGCACTGGAAACAAAACCAAAGCTTATTATAGCAGGCGCCAGTGCTTACTCCAGGGATTGGGACTTTAAACGTATGCGTGAAATCGCTGATAAGATCGGCGCTTTACTTTTAGCAGATATAGCCCATCCTGCCGGATTAATTGCCAGAGGCTTACTGAATGACCCTATACCCTACTGCCACATAGTAACTACTACTACACATAAAACATTACGCGGACCACGCGGCGGACTCATCCTTATGGGAAAAGATTTTGAAAATCCATGGGGACTCAAAACACCAAAAGGCGAAACTAAGATGATGTCGGCGCTGCTCGACTCTGCTGTGTTCCCCGGTGTTCAGGGCGGACCGCTTGAGCATGTAATTGCATCAAAAGCTGTTGCTTTTGGTGAAGCTTTATCTGATGAATTTATGGAATACATAATCCAGGTAAAGAAGAATGCCCAGGTAATGGCAAAAGCATTTGTTGACAGAGGTTACCATGTGATTTCAGGAGGTACTGATAATCACCTTATGCTCATTGACCTTCGGTCTAAATTCCCTGAGCTTACAGGTAAAGTAGCTGAAAATACACTTGTAAGGGCAGATATTACTATCAATAAGAATATGGTGCCATTCGACAGCCGGTCGCCATTTACTACCTCAGGTATAAGAGTCGGTACCCCTGCCATCACAACCAGAGGACTTAAGGAAACTCATATGGAATACGTAGTTGACCTTATTGACGAGGTTCTCAGTAATATTGAAAACGAAACAGTTATTGAAGCTGTTAAAGCACGGGTAAATGACCTGATGTCAGGCTTCCCATTGTTTGCATGGTAATCATGATAAAAATAAGTATTTAGCAACCAAACAGAGACGTCAGTGGCGTCTCTGTTTTATTTAATTAAGATGCTCACTGCTGAAAACGACAATTGATACAAGTCCGCTTGTCCAGTCTGCTCCTTTTTGTCGTTGCGCCCTGAAACAATCAATTGTTGTCACAATAAGGTCAAATTTATTATAGTCATTTGCCAGGATGGATGATTCAGGGATAAATTCAATCTCTGTATTAATTCCATCAGTGAATCTCCCTGATAAGGATTTCAGATATGGGGCATTTAGTTCATTATTTCCAAGGATAAGTACATTCCTTATCTCCTTGTAACCGTTATCAATAACAAGAGCTACGTCTGTCTTTACTCTTTCAAAGAAATAACGTGCTTTGCCACCGGTTTTATCTGAGCCAATCAATGGCCTTGAACTACCAACCACTAACAGATTAAACTTTCCACGGTTAGTTGTTCTTGTGATTTCCTGCGACACAGCTTGTGTAGTCCTGTAATCAGTTGCAATAATCATCCCTTTATCTGCAGCTACTTCACTTATCTCACTGAAAGCCGTTTCTTCATACTGAAAAGCGTTTTCTTTTGAGATTTCGGTATTAGGGGTAAGATGCAGTGCAGTTACACGTAATTTTTGTTTGTCATTACCAAATAATTGAGATACCAGGTCAAGCAACCGGGCACCTGACTTTGGAGGCCCGAAAGAGATCAATACTTTAAACAGGCCGGATGTTGATATAGCAGATTCAACCGGTTTAAATATCATATTCAGTAAACTCATTGCAGGGCCTGTCATAAAGGTAGTAATGAGTGCCATGAGTACCAGGATTGTAAAAATCTCCGGCGATAAAATACCGATATCATATCCGATATTAAGGGCTACAAGTTCAATAAGCCCCCTTGTATTCATGAGTGCACCTATTGTAAGGCTGTTTCTCCACGACTGGCCTGTGATACGAGCTGCAATTGCACTTCCGGCAAATTTTCCTGTAACAGCTACAATAATAACTATCAGTGCAGCCGACCATAATCCGGGATCATTAAGCAGACCTATTTCAGTCCTCAAGCCTGTGTATACAAAGAAAAGAGGCAGCAATAAAACAAGGCTCACATCCTCCATCTTTTCAGCCATAATACTCTTGAATTTCAGGTTTTGCGGCATTATTACTCCTGCCATAAAAGCACCGAAAAGCGCATGGATTCCTATACTTTCAGTGATGAAGGATGAGAGGAGCATTATTCCGAAAACAGCAGCAACAATCGTTTTGCTCACTGTTTCCCTGACTGTATAGCGGGATCCTATTCGTTCAAGCAAAGGCTTTACAAGCAGAAGCATTACAGCTATATAAATCAGGGAGAGCAACACTGATACTATAGCACCTGAAACTGCTGAAGCATTAGCAATGGCAACTACAACAGCAAGGATACCCCATGCAGTAATATCATTAATTGCAGCACTGGTAATTACGATCATCCCGAGAGATGTCTTGGTAATGCCTCTCTCCTGCACAATTCTGGCGAGCACAGGAAAAGCAGTAATACTCATAGCGATTCCCATGAAGAGTGCAAAGCTTACAAATCCTGCACCTTGTGGGGCAAACCTCTCATAGAGATAATACGCCAGCAATACTCCAAGCAAATAAGGGAAGATAATACTGGTGTTACTTATAAAAAGGGCTGCTTTTGCCCGATGCCTGATTATACCCATATCAAGCTCCATCCCGATGATGAACATGAAAAGTATAAGTCCTATCTGGCTCAGGAACTGCAGATTTGATAAAGACTCTGCAGGAAAAAGAAATGCCGAAACTTCCGGAAAGAACATTCCAAGGAGAGAAGGCCCAAGCATTATACCTGCAATAATTTCTCCGATTACTGTAGGTTGTCCAATCTGCGACATTAACCAACCAAGAAGCCTGGAGGTTACTATAATGACAAGTATCTGTAAAATAAGAATGGATAAGGGATGAGTTACATTAACTGCACCCCTGATATCAAAAATGTCAAAACCAGAGAATGACCCTGAACCGGAATTGACACCCTTTGAGACTTCAAGAGCCTGTCCGGCATCGAAGACCAGATACAGGCAGAAACCTACTGCAGAAATTATCAGCAGGTTAAGAATCCAGGGTGTGTATTTGTCCCGTTTAAATTGTATTGCCACTTTCACCAAAATAATTCCTGAATAAGTCATTAATTTCCTGCTCAGTTGCTGTAAGCCGGTTTTGACAGTATTGATATAGCTCAGCACCCCGCTTTACTTTTGCAGCCAGTTCATCCATACTGATGGATGCATTTTCAATTTCCTCCGTTATTTTTTCCAGCTCAAGAATTGCTGAAGTATAACTTAACTCTTCTTTCTTTCCTTCCATTACTCTGCTCTTATAAGTTTATGAACCATGTTTTTCAATCAAAGTTGACACTTCCCCTGTAATCCTCAAAAGTGCTGTTTCTACTTCTATCACCGAACCTTTTTTTATGTGATCAGGTCCATCCGCCACTTTTCCCTGCACCCTTAATATAGAATAACCTCTCTTTAGAACATTTTCAGGATCAAGTAACCGCAACCTGTGATGTTTCTCTGCAAGTGAATGGTTGGCATTTGAAAGATACAACTGAATGTTTTTTGAAAGCAATTCAGTCAGGTTTTTAAGACGGACGGATTCTGTTTTTATTTTTTGTGAAGGGTAATACGATAACGACATCTCATACCTGCTCAGTGCTATCTTATTATTGATAAGTAGTGTTTTAGCAAGGTTGGAGAAATTGCCGGCACTCTCCTGGATAAGTTCCTTCTGATCACTAATTATCGCGGCAACTCCTGACATGATAGAATCTTTAAGATTCATCAGTTTTTTATCCTGTTCTGCAAAAGTCGAAAGAATATAATGTGCCACGTCAGTTGGTGTGATCTTGTTAACACAAGCAACCATTTCCACCACAGTTTCATTCGTGGAATGACCAATACCTGTTATCACCGGTATCGGGAAGGTTGCTACTTCACGAGCCATGATAAGGTCATCATAACAAGATAGCCCAACATCATCTCCTCCGCCACGCACAATAACAACAGCATCAAAAATATGGACATATTCCCTGATGTCATTCAGCCGGGCAGTGATCGTTTCAACAGCCCCTTTTCCCTGAAGCACAGCAGGAAATAGCCTGGTAGTAACTTTATATCCCTGCTTATTGTCTCTCAGTGTTACCATCAGGTCGTTGTATCCCTTACTGCTTTCCACTGAGATAATGGCTATTCTTTTCAGGAGATCAGGCAAGGGACGTGACTTGTTGACTTCAAAAACACCTTCCTTCTTTAATTCAAGGATCGTGTTCATCTTATCACGTGCCATTTCACCCAGTGTATAAAGAGGCTCAATATCTATGATCTGGAGGGTAAGTCCATACACCGATGAGAATTTAACATAGGCAAGAAACAGGATATTCAGTCCTTCTTTCAGAGTTTCGCGGGTAACTTCCTCAAACTTATGGGAAATGTTGTACAAGTCGTCCTTCCAGATTATTGCTTTAAGTTGTGCTTTAATCCTGCCTTCACTTTTCTCAACTATTAGCGGGAAGCAATGACCGGTGGTAGGATAAAGGTTTAAGGCAGATATTTCTCCTTTAATCCAGTATGGTGTATCATAGAATTTCTCAAACATCCGTGTAATGCTACCTGTAATTTCAGATAGTGCGTATATTTTTCGTGAAGATGTTGGGCCGGATGATGACATGTGAAGAATTAGTACATCAAAGTTAAGAAAATTTAAATCTGACTTCTTATTTCCTGAGTCGGTGAAACCAGAAACCTTTGGAACAAGTTCACTTTGATTATTGTTGTATTTTCAATATATTTGTCACTACCCGTTATTTATCAATTCAGGAGAGCAACTATGAAAACGATTTACCTGATGCGTCATGCCAAATCTTCAAAAGACATTTTTGGAATAACAGACATAGAACGGCCCCTGTTACTTGAAGGCATTGAAAACACGAAACAAACAACCGAGCATCTGAAGAAAATCAATGTAATCATCAGGAATATAGTTTCAAGTCCTGCAAAACGGGCGTATGAAACAGCATCAGTCGTTGCCCAGGGTTTTGGTGTAAAAAAGGATGATATATTAACCTATGATGAACTCTATAAACCTGATATCCCAGCCTTTGAAGATTGCCTTTTTAGTCTGCCTGATGATTGGGATCATGTTTTACTGGTAAGTCATAACCCGGGTATAACTGAATTTGCTGAAAGCCTCTACAGAATAGGTGAATCTATGCCAACCGGCAGTATTCTGGCGTTATCATTTGAGATGGATAAATGGATAAATCTGTATGCATCCATTCCTGAAATGAAGTTCTACTTAAAATAAATGAAGAAAGGCAGTTTGTTATATCTGGTTTATAAGGAACTAAGCTTTATCACAAGGTCTGCAAGCCTGTGGGCATATCCACTTTCATTATCATACCAGGCAACAATCTTAACGAGGTTATTCCTGTCGCCAAGGACTGATGTAAGGCCGGCATCAAATATAGCGGAATGTGGATTTCCGATTATATCAATAGATACTATTGGGTCGGTTGTATATTGAAGGATGCCTTTGAGGTAACCTTCAGAAGCATCCTTGAATGCCTGATTGATTTCTTTGATGGATGTGGATTTCCTGACTGTACAGGTTAAATCTGTGAGTGATCCGTTAGGAACAGGTACACGGATTCCGGCACCTCCAAGGTTATTCTTCAGATGAGGAAATATCCTTGTTGCCGCTTTTGCTGCGCCTGTGGTGGTTGGAATGATACTATAAGCAGCTGCTCTTGCCCTCCGCAAATCGGTATGAGGCGCATCAATCAGGTTCTGATCTCTTGTGTATGAATGTACAGTTGTAATAAATCCTTCTTCAATTCCCCATATATCATCAATTATTTTAATCATAGGGGCTACACAATTTGTAGTGCAGGACGAATTTGATACAACAAGGTCATCACTGGTAAGAATATTATCGTTTATGCCGGGTACCAGGTACTTTATATGCTCCTGCTCATCCTTTGCGGGCGCTGATATTATCACCTTCTTTGCACCTGCATTAATATGCTTCATTGCAGATGTAAGGTCAATAAATTTCCCTGTGGATTCTATAACGACATCTATATTCAAAGCACCCCAGTCAATGTCTCCAGGATTAGGTTGCCTGAACACCTTGATTTTATGCCCGTTAATTATGAGATACCCTTCTTCAGATGTAACTTCACCGGGGAAATTACCATGTACTGAATCATATTTAAGAAGATGGCAAAGGGTTTCAGCATCTGTAAGGTCGTTTATTGCGACAACAGAAACATTGTTTTTCTTAAGTAGTGCCCTGAAAGTAATACGACCGATTCTTCCGAATCCATTGATAGCAACTCTGATAGTATTCATTGTAAGTAAATAGATGTGCGGCAAAATTACTGATGATTTCTACTTCATCAAAGTAAAACTGCCTGTCTGTTCACTTACTTCATCGTTGTCGTCCATAAAATAGGTATGATATACATATACACCGGGCAATGCGGGCTTACCGTTTATCTTACCATCCCAGCTTACATTGATATCCTCTGATTCAAAGATCAGGTTACCCCAGCGGTTGTATATTGATATACTGAATTTCTTTACTCCGTTACCTGTTACCCTGAGTTTGTCATTAAGCCCGTCATTATTGGGTGTAAATGCAGTAGGAACATGAATAAGGAACCTTGGGGTAATTGTAACTGTATGGGCAACTGTATCAAGGCATCCAAACTCATTTTCTGCAACCAGGGTAACATTGAAATAACCTGAATCAGCGTATGTATGAGTAAATGTAGGTTCTGTATAAACCGTACCATCACCGGTATTCCACTGGTAGGTGAGGTTATCACCTGTTGAATTGCTGGTAAAGGTAATGTATGGATTCTTAAGACTGATCTTCATAGGGTTTGCTGAGAACTCGGCCTGTGGAACAGGATAAGCATCAACTGCTACCGGTATTGTCATTACATCCTGGCAGCCGGGATTAGCTACAACAAGAGAAACATTATACTGGCCAGGATTGGTAAACACTTGTGAAGGTGAAGATTGTGTAGTTGTTCCTGCTGAACCAAAGTCCCAATGATAGGTAACATCCGGAGTGGTGTTAGTTGATGTATTGGTGAAATCAACAGTAAGAGGAACACATCCTTTTGATACTCCCATGTTGAAATCTGCATGTGGAGTAGGATTAATTTCTACTGATTGGGTAACAGGTTCACTGACACACTGGTCCTGTGTAACAACCAGTGTTATGTTCTTGGTTCCCATAGTTGACCAGCTCACATTATGCGGGCCTTGTCCTGACCTGACATCACCGTTGAAATCCCACTGATAGTTTGCACTTGTCATTCCATTCCCCTGGTATGTGAAAGTGATTGATTCATCCTCACAGGCTGTCTGCACTGAAGAAGTAAAGTCAGCATACATCCTTGGTTTAACGGTAACGCTCAACTGGTCAGTATTTTCACATCCGTTGCCATCTACACCGGTGAGGGTATATACGGTGCTGGCTGTTGGTGATACCGAAGGAGAAGCCCCTGTCTCCTGACCTGCTAATGTGGGATCAGCAGGATTGGCTGTCCAGAAGTAGGTATTGGCACCTGAAGCATTAATTGTAATATACTCGTCCGGACATATTGAATTTGCTGCTGAAGTTGCTGAGACAAGGGGAAGTTGATTAACTGTGATAGTAACCGGTAAGGTATTTTTCTCGCAGCCATCTGTTATTGTGCAGTAGTATGATGTGGTAACAGTGGGAACTACGTTGATTATTTTACCTGTATTAACCAGGTTACCTGCATCATCATACCATTGATATGTACCTGTACCGCTGTCAGGATTATTTGATGCTGTGAGTTCAACAGGTGTGCCGGCACAAACGGTATACTGGTCAGCTACCGCATCAACGGCCATATCAATTACATCCACTGTAACACAATCCTGATCGAATAAGCCATTGCATGCATTATCAGTTACAGTAACACAATAAGTTGTCATAACAGTTGGTGATACAGTCACACCCGGATCGCTACTGATTACTATTCCGGTTGAAGTATCTACCCATTCATAACTCAGGTCGCCAGTAGGGCCGGCAACAAGATCTGCAGACTGATCTGTACAGATTGTTATGTCTGCACCTGCATCAGCAGTTAGTTCTCCTACAAACACTGATACTTCATCGGAATCTTCATTACCACAAGCATCTGATGCAACTACAGTATAAGTAGTTGTCTGAATGGGTGAGACAATAGGTGATTGCAGTGTTTCCTGCCCGGTGAGTGTAGGATCAGTTGGTGAGGCTGTCCAAAGCCAGCTGGTGCCCCCTTCTACTGATATAGGAGTAGAATTACCAAGACACAATTGTATATCCGCGCATGCCACAGCATCGGGGCCTATAACATTAACATCAATGGTATGCGTTTCTGATTGTCCGCATATATCTGAAACCTGAACTGTATATTGGATAGGATTAGGTGGACTGACTACAATTGAATCAAGAATATCGCCGGTACTCCAGTTATAATAATAAGGCACCTGGCCTCCATCAGCTGAAGCCCTTAGTGTAAGTGTATCTTCACAGTTTATGGTCTGGGGTGTATATGAAGCGTAGCTTGAGAAAGGCTGAAGGTCTTTAATATACAATGTCACCGTATCCATTGTAACACCGCATAAAGAGGAGTTGTATATAAGGGTAACTGTTTCTGTGAGGTCTTCAGGGTAACTGTCTTCAATAGGATTTATAGTCAAAACAAACATTGAATCCCCTTGGGGAATAATAACCTGCGAAGGTATCGAGTCATAGTCCACTGCATTTTGTGCAGTACCTCCGATAATAAGGTCAATAGGGTAATCTACCGGGGTTATCTGGAATAACTTGAACATAACGCTTGCACTGTTGCAACCTTCAACTGCAGTATCAACTTCAGCATGTGTAAACGCAACATTGGCACCCAGACCAACACTTGAAAAACTGTTTGCTTCAAGGAATACACCTGAGTCATACATACCGTCATAAATATCAGATACAGAAAGTTTAATATGGAAAGTGTCGCACGGGCTGACCACTGCCCTTGCAGTCAAAACTACAGTGGATGCATCATATTGGATATAGTTCTGGGTATTATGTGAATAGTATGAACAGTTCTCACAAGGACCATTATTATTCTGGCCATTATTAATATTATTGATGGACACGTACAATGGTGGAAAGGCAAGAATCGGGAGCAATGCAATATTTATAGCACCATTAGGAAAATTCGGGGGACTAGGGAAATTCCCATAAATGCCTGGCCCACTGATAAAAAATCCAAATACATCGTTGAAATTGCTGTTTGCATATTCAGGCCATTCCTCTGATGAGAATACGTACCTGAATTCGACTGTGTTTGACTGGGGTACAAAATCAAATTCAAGGATACTTGCATCATGAGAGGCATTTCCTCCTGCAAGTATTGAAAGTGTCGGATCACCGGCAGTACCCATTTGGGTTGTTTTGCTGCCAGTATTATTGGGCCCTTCAGAATCAGAAACTTTACCAGAAGAAAGGATAATACCTGATTCAATCCCTATATTGGACGTTCCCCAAAAACGTCCTCTGGATAATGGGGCACCGGTATAGGTAATATTAAACGTTTCCACACCTTCACCAATGAGGTATTGTTGAACCATAGCAACCGGATCAACAGGTGATTCAGTGTCATAGTCAACAGGTATCTGGCTAAATGATTTGAAGGGTAAAATAAGCAGATTCAGAATAAAGAAAATCTGAAAAAAAGGCAGCGTTCTGCCTGATTTAATCGTAAAGAGGTTCATACTTGCCCTGTGATTAAAATCTATTTAATAAACATACTGCGGCAACTGGAACTCAGTTAACTAACATGAAAAAAAATCGAGAATCCCGGCGACGCTCGCAAATATATATAAATTTCATAACCGTTCACATCTTAACAAAAAGTTATGAACAAAACGTTACAATTTTTTTCACCTCTATTCACTTTAACCATTTACCGTATGAAATGTTGATTTATTTTTACCCAAAACATCAACATATTTGGCGAGTGTGCATAAATACTTGATTATCAGCGCTTATTATATAAAGAAACCTAAATAAATGTAAATTATGGACAAAACAACCGCTTACCTCAATGAAAATAAGGAAAGATTCCTGGAAGAATTATTCGGCCTGATACGTATTCCTTCCATCAGTTCCTTAAGTGAAAACAAGCCAGACATGCTGAGGGCGGCTGAATACTGGAAAGAAACATTGCTCAAGTCAGGTGCAGACAAAGCTGAAATTATCCCTACTGCCGGAAATCCCGTGGTTTATGGAGAAAAGATCATTGATCAATCTAAACCTACAGTTCTGGTGTATGCGCACTATGATGTTATGCCGGTTGATCCTCTTGATTTGTGGAAATCACCTCCCTTTGAACCGGAAGTGAGAGATGGCAGGATTTATGCCCGTGGCGCTGATGACGATAAAGGCCAGAGTTTTATGCATGCCAAGGCTTTTGAAGCTATGGTTGCAACAGGTGAACTCCCCTGCAATGTTAAGTTTATGATTGAAGGGGAAGAAGAAATTGGCTCACCTAACCTCGAGAAATTCTGTACTGATCATAAAGAGATGTTGAAAGCTGATATTATCCTTGTTTCTGATACAGGTATGATTGCACAGGATATTCCAAGCATTACCGTGGGCTTGCGAGGACTGGCTTATCTTGAAGTTGAAGTTACAGGCCCTAACCGTGACCTTCATTCCGGATTGTTCGGAGGAGCAGTTGCTAATCCGATTAACATCCTGTCAAAAATGATCGCTTCGTTAACTGACGAGCAAAACCGAATTACCATACCGGGTTTCTATGATAAGGTAATTGAACTTTCAGCCGAAGAACGCAGGGAAATGGCAAAAGCCCCATTTAACCTTGATGAATATAAAAAGGCTATTGACATCGAAGAAGTGCATGGCGAGGAAGGATATTCAACGATTGAAAGAACGGGCATTCGTCCGACACTGGATGTATGTGGTATTTGGGGTGGCTATACAGGTGAAGGTGCTAAAACTGTACTCCCTTCAAAAGCTTATGCCAAGATTTCAATGCGCCTTGTGCCAAATCAGGACCATGAGGAAATTTCTGAACTTTTTACCAAGCATTTTGAGAGCATTGCTCCTAAGTCAGTGAAAGTAAAAGTTACTAACCTGCATGGTGGCCAGGGTTATGTTTCTCCAACCGGCGATAAGGCATATATTGCAGCAAGTGACGCTTATGAAAAGACCTTTGGTAAGAAACCTGTGCCTTTCCGCAGTGGTGGAAGTATCCCTATTATATCAACCTTTGAAAGGGTGTTAGGAATTAAGTCTATCCTGATGGGCTTCGGTCTTGAATCAGATGCCATTCATTCACCTAATGAGAACTACTATTTATTTAACTTCTATAAAGGAATGGAAACCATCCCATGGTTCTATAAGTTCTACACTGAGAAATAACCTGTGAATACATGATTTAAGGAAAGGCTGCCATACGAGGCAGCCTTTTTTGCATTTACTATATTGAAGATAATTCTCTGTTCCGGAGCCTGTATGTTGCCAGTTCTTCATACTTTGTTCCCGGCATGCCATAGTTGCACCAAGGGTCAATGCTGATACCGCCACGTGGAAGGAATTTCCCAAGTACTTCAATATATCTGGGCTGCATCAGCTCGATTAGGTCGTCCATAATGATGTTAATTACATCTTCATGGAATGCACCATGATTCCTGAAGCTGAAAAGATATAGTTTAAGGCTCTTACTTTCAACCATCTTTTCAGCTGGAATATACGATATGTATATGGTGGCAAAATCCGGTTGACCGGTTATCGGGCAAAGTGCTGTGAATTCCGGTGCATTGAATTTAACCCAGTAATCCCTTTCCTGATGCTTGTTATTAAAAGCTTCAAGTACTGACTTATCATATGTATACCTGACAGGGGAATCCTTGCCAAGGTTTTTGAAATCTTCCATAATGTAACTGCTTAAATAAGAACAGAGGCAATCCTATACGTCCTTAACCTTAAAGGGATTGTATGAAATAGAGGTGTCAAACACATCAGTATTCTCTATTTTCTTGAACCATTTTACAACGTAACTGGTAAGTGGTAAAGCTAAAATTTCATACAGTGTTTTAAACAACACTTGTGTACCAATCATTAACACCAGGTTTTCAGCTGCAAAGATTCCGGCAAACGCAACTGTAATAAAGATAAATGAATCGGCTGTTTCCCCTGCTAATGTCGACAACACGGCACGGACACCGAAGTACTTTCCTTTATGGAAGATTTTCATACGGCTCATCACAAATGCGTTAAGGAATGAACCTGTAAGGTAAGCTGCAAAACTGGCTGCAACTAACCGTGGTGTGGAACCAAGGATATGGGCATAGCTTGACTGATCGTTCCAGAAAGGTGCTGCCGGAATCACAATGGAGAGCCAGAAGAATAATGCCATCACAGCATTCATAGCAAGTCCCGACCAGATAATTAACCTCGCTTTTTTGAAACCCCAAACTTCTGCTATTACATCATTCAGGATATAAGTAACAGGGAAAATAAGGATTGATGCAGGTAAAGCAAGACTACCAACCTCAACAATCTTTACAGCGATAATATTAGCGATAATAAGACAGGCTGTGAATAATATGCCTGTTAACATGAAAGTAACCGAAACAGTTTTCTGCATAAATTAGTTTTTTACGTGGTTTACTATGACACGATATGCCTTTAAGAAGGTGCAAAAATAATTAAATCAGGCATACGTAGAACTTACTGGTTCACAAATGTTTAAATATGCGGTATTTGCGATGTTCTTAAACTAAAATGGCAAGATACCGGGTACTTTCATACATTTGTTTATCACAATTGAGGAACCTTAATAAACGATGAGAATAGCTACTTATAATGTAAATGGTATCAATGGACGCCTTCCGGTACTGCTCCAATGGCTTGAAAAATCATCTCCCGACATTGTATGTCTGCAGGAACTGAAAGCTCCACAGGACAAATTCCCCCTGATACCAATCCAGGCACTGGGGTACAAAGCTTTATGGCATGGACAGAAAAGCTGGAATGGTGTGGCAATCCTATCAAAGAACCATGAAATTAAAGAACATGTGAGAGTATTGCCGGGAGACCAGGAGGATGTTCAAAGCAGATACCTGGAAGCAGATGTTGATGGCCTTACTATAGGCTGCCTGTATCTTCCGAATGGCAATCCGGTAGATACTCCTAAGTATGAATATAAGTTAAGGTGGTTTGAACGTTTAACTAAGCATGCCGATGAACTCATTCATTCAGGCAAACCGGTAATCCTTACCGGCGATTTCAATGTGATGCCCACTGAAATAGATGTATATAAACCTGAGAGATGGGGCAATGATGCACTCTTCCGCCCTGAAGTGAGGAAGGCATTCCATGATCTTTTAGCACAGGGTTGGACGGACGCTATCAGGCACCTGCACCCGGATGAAGTAATCTATACCTTCTTCGATTACTTCCGCAATGCCTATGAAAGAAATGCAGGACTCAGGATTGATCATTTCCTCCTGAGCCCTGATCTCCAGCAAAGGCTCTTAAAAGCAGAAGTTGACAGGTATGTAAGGGGTTGGGAAAAAACAAGTGACCATGCCCCTGTATGGATTGAATTGGCTTAGGCCTGTCCTTCTTTAGGCAGCTCGAAATCAACCATCCAATTTATACCGAACTTATCAGTAAGCATCCCGAATAATGAACCCCAGAAGGTTTTATCCATTGGCATGGTAACTCTTCCGCCTGATGCCAGTGAATCAAATACCCTTCGGGCTTCTTCCTCATTATCAGGACTAAGAGTTAAATTAACATTTGTACCGGTCACAAAATGATCTTCATAGGATTTTGGAATATCACTACCCATAAGGATTGTGCCCCCTCCTAATCCTATCGAAATGTGCATAATTTTTTCAGCATCCTCAGGATCAGGCTGTGTTTGTCCGGGAATATCTTTAAAGCGTCCTATGTATGTGAAATCGCCACCAAATACTGACCTGTAGAAGTTAAACGCTTCTTCACAATTACCGTTGAAGTTTAAATAAGGATTTACTTTTACCATAATGTTTGTAGTTTTAATAAGGAGTCAGGTCATTAAACAATAGCCCTGACCTTAAGGTTTACTTCAAAAATACGGTACTAAAGAGAAATTTTCTTAGAAATAACCCTATTGCCAGAGTTCATTCTTAAAACGTAAAGCCCTTGTTTAAGGTTGCTGATATTAAGAGTTGCATTTTTATCAGAAATCTGTCCTGTCTGGATTAACTGACCTGATATAGTGAACAGCGAAAGGCTTGCCTTATTTTCGCTAGTGTTTACAAAAAGGTAGTCACCTGCCCTACTCACTGATAAATCTGCTTCATCGTTTAATCCGGAACTAACAGATGTTGGAAGTATTACAAAACTTTGTTCCTGGGAGAACTCTGATGATGCATAAGACTGATCTATCGCCTGTAGGCTGAAATAATAAGTGCCCGGCTCAAGGTCTCTTATTATACCAAAAACATTACTACCCATATTTCCCTGTGCGTTAAGATACCTCAAACCGTTGCTAACATCAGAACCGGGAGCAACAATATCTATACCACCGGGGGTGCTGCCTATTCTTAAATTATAGGTCAGGGCAAACTCAGGCGACTGCAGGTCAGTTGACCGGTTCCAGTTTACGATAACATAATCCATCCAGGTGAAGATATCAGTAACCTGCGGAACTGTGGGAGAAGTGTTTTGTTGGAATGTACCGGTAATGAGGTCATTCCTATATAAGTAACGGGTAGCTGTTCCTGATACTCCTGTCAATAAAAGGTCGGAATCTCCATCGTTATCATAATCGCCCCATGCTGAAGCTGCACGCTCTACAAAGGCCAGGTTGGCAAACTGAGAATAACCGCCTATTCCGTCATTCACATAAAGGATCGTAGATGAATTACCACAGCCTGCATTTTGCCCTGAAAGCATTATATCAAAGGTCACCGTCATTATCAAAGTCAATCCAGTCGGCAGGGCCCAATGCAGTACCTATCAGGCCTGCGTAAGCATTGCTGAACGAGTTATCTGAATCATTATGGTAGATGAATGACACCGGCAGCAATGACCAGTCTTTACCGGTGATCAGGATGTCAAGGTAACCGTCGAGGTCATAATCTCCCCACCTGGCTGAGCCTCCTATAGCACCATCCAACTGGATATTAACCTGTGTGAAGACACCTTCTTCATTGTTCATTATATAAGTAGTGACCGATCCGTCATCGCCTACCATCAGCAGGTCCAGGTCACCATCATTATCATAATCGCCCCATGCCACAGATGGTGAATTCATGGCAGGCAGGTTCGATGTTACTTCAGTAAAACCGCCGTTGCCATTGTTATGATAGAGCTTTGTATTCCAGTTACCGGAAAGAACAATATCTGCATACCCATCGTTATCGTAATCGCCGAATGCAACATCACCGTCAGCACCGGCAGCATAAAGTGTGGAATCGGTCAGTTCAAACCGAAGAGCTCCGGTATTATGATATAACCGCGTTGCATTACCTGAAAAATCCTGGCCGGTAATAATAAAATCAATCAAACCATCATGGTCATAGTCAGCCAGCGACATAGCACTGTTGTATAAGCCTTTGAAGGTTGAACCGCTTAGGGTAAATTCCCCGTTGTTATTGATGTATACTACACCAATCGGACTGAATGTATTATCCTGTCCGCACATGATAAGGTCGAGGTCATTATCGTTATCAAGGTCGGCAAATGATGTGGCACCTCTTGCCATTCCCGGAAAGGGATTACTTATCTGGTTAAATGGCTGTGCAAAGGTGCACCCTGCTGCAATTAAGAATAACGTAACGACAAGGAACTTCTTCATATGGAGGAGTTTGATGAATTATCTTTTTTTGAATTCTGCGAGTCCGGCATCCAGGAACTGAACGAAGTTATCTACTTCCAGGTCATAAGCCTTTGGCGGAACCAGTAATTCGCCATTAGAATCAAGTAACACATAATAAGGTTGTGCATTGACATTAAACCGGCTTATCTGGAAATCAGCATATTTCTTACCAAGCGTCTTTTTCACCTTACCATCATAAGTGGATGTTATCCACTCACTTTCAGCTAGTGTGGTCTTATCATCAACATACAATGCTATTACCACATAATCATCCTTTAGTCGTTTTAAAACCTGTGGGTCCGACCAAACCCTGGCTTCCATTTCACGGCAGTTAACGCAACCATGTCCTGTAAAATCTATAAAAACCGGTTTACCAAGTTTTTTAGCACAGGCCAGCCCCTGCTCATAGTCGAAATACCCTTTTAATCCGTGGGGAAGATGGAGTATATCACCATGTTTCGGAACATCACATAAACCATCTGCTGTAACTCCCTGTGTTCCCTGAGTACCTGAGCCTCCTGAGAATACCTCAACATTCTCCCTGATTATCTTATTCAGGTCGAAATCATGGGTTGCCTGTGGTGGCAGGTATCCCGAGAGTGCTTTAAGCGGAGCACCGAACATTCCGGGGATAAGGTATAACACAAACGTGAAAGTGATAATAGCCAATGTTAAACGAGGTACACTGATATATTTTAAATCTGAGTCATGGGCAAACTTCAGCTTCCCAATCAGGTAGAATCCCATCAAAGCAAATATGATAATCCAGAAAGCGAGGTAGATTTCCCTGTCAAGTATTCCCCAATGATAAGTCTGGTCAGCTATACTCAGGAACTTAAGTCCAAGTGCCAGCTCAATAAAACCTAAAACAACCTTCACAGAGTTGAGCCATCCGCCTGATTTAGGCATACTGTTGAGCCATCTTGGAAAGAATGCAAATAAAGTAAAGGGTAATGCAAAAGCCAGCGAAAAACCAAGCATTCCAATAATAGGCATCAATACCTTACCCCCTGCTGAGGCAACTAAAATAGCACCAACAATGGGACCTGTGCAAGAGAATGAAACAAGCACCAGTGTAAATGCCATAAAGAAGGAACCCAGAAGCCCTCCCCTGTCGGCCTGTGCATCTGATTTATTGATCATCCAACTGGGAAGTGTAATTTCAAACATCCCCAGGAATGATGCTGCAAAGAACATGAATATCAAAAAGAACAAAACATTCGGCAACCAGTGTGTACTTAAGAAATTCGCGAAATTGGCACCAAATATTACAGCAACGAGAGTTCCGATTACTGTATAGATTGCAATAATTGAAACCCCATATATTATGGCCTGGAATTTAGCTTTAACCTTGTCCTGCTCCTTAAGGAAAAAAGTTACAGTCATAGGTATCATTGGAAAAACGCATGGAGTTAGTATTGCAGCAAGACCTGCAAGGAACGATAGGATGAAGAGTCCCCAAAGTGAATCTTTGCTTTTATCTTCTTCACTTACAACTGTGCTGGCTGGTTTTGTTGAAACAGTATCAGCACTGGTTACAACGGTCTTTTCAGCAGTATCGGTAACTGCAGGAACTGCAGTTTGTGAAGTTTCCGCACTTGGCGGCGCAGTAATTGTTGCCTGTGGATTACCCTTTATTTTAAACTCGAAATCTTCATCATCAAAAATACATGCCTTGTCATCACATGCCTGGAACTCCACAACGCCTTTCAGAATGAAGTCTTCCTTAGAAAGTACCTTTATTTTCTGTTTGAAAATAGCTTCGTCATTGAAGTATTTGACTTCCATTTCGAAAACAGGATCATACTCTTCCTTTCCTGCAGGCTCACTTACTTTGCCAACTTTCTGATACTTGTTGCTTTCCTCAAAAATGAAAGTTGTTGGCAGAGGGCCATCAGTTTTTGTCTCTTGCGAATAGAGGTGCCATGTTTTATCAATAGTTGCCCTGAAAATAAGTTCTACTTCACCCGGATTAAGCTGCTTACTGCTGAAACTCCATTTAACAGGAGTAATTATCTGGGCCGATAATCCAAAGCTTAAAAGTATAAAGCCAATAATCAATAAGCCCCTGAGCGTGTGGTTTTTCATTCCTTTATTTATTTATCAATAGATGTACTGTTAATCAAGCAGTTCAATTTTAAGGATTTCTTCAGTGTCCTGGGTAATCCTGTAAGGATTGGCAATACGGTGGCCAACCAGCCACACAATAGATTTTCCGGAGATTAACAGCCAGGCATTTTCCTTCTCTACAATTGAGAATTTATTATCAATAAAGTAATCGCTAAGTTTCTTGGTATTAGTCATTCCATAAGGAATAAAAGAATCCCCTTCTTTCCATTTCCTTAGTTTAAGCGGGAATTTCAGTCTTGACGCATCAAGAAGTGCAGTGTTTCCTGACTTTGAGATTGTAAGATCAGGACTGTTCTTTAACCAGGTAAATTTAAGATGAACAGGCTTTGTTACCTCTTCCGTTTTATGGTCAATATAGCTTTCAGCCGGAAGATCAGCCGGCTCTTGGCCCGTCTCAGTAATAATCAGGTATTCACGGTCTTTTAATAATCTGTAACCGGAAGAATAAAACTGCTTGCCTGAAATATCATTGAGCGATTCAGCAATTTCAGCACAAACTATCCTGTTGAAATCGTATTCATGAAGTATTTCATAAAGGTAGAGGTCAACCGGCTTGTACTTTAGTAATTCCTTTATTGAAACTTTCACCACCCCATCTTCCTCCTTCATAAGGATATCCGATAAGCCCCCAATATAATTCCTTAAAAGCAGTTCAGCTTCCCTGATTCTTTCAATAGTGGAAGTGATGGTCTTCCTGAACTCGGGATTTATTTCACCCAGCAATGGTATGAGGTCGTGCCTGATTTTATTCCTGACATATTTAGTAGTACGGTTTGAACTATCCTCCCTGAAAGCAATAGCTTCATCAGATGCAAATTCTTCAATCTGCCGCCTGAATGCAAACATAAGCGGATGGACGATATTAAGCCTGTAAGGCAAAATGCCATGCAAACCACTTATTCCAGTACCGCGAAGAACATTAATAAAGAATGTTTCAATTTGGTCATCAAGGTGATGTGCAGTTGCAACGGCAACATATTTTTCAGTAGTAAGCAGTTCCTCAAACCACTCATAACGCAGGGTGCGGGCAGCCATCTGAACGGATATCTTATTAAAACCCGCATATTCCCTTGTTTTGAAATGCTTCACATGAAAAGGTACACGGTACTGATCGGCAACAGAAGCAACAAATGCCTCATCCTGGTTTGATTCACTTCCCCTAAGGCCAAAATTACAATGAGCAATAGCAAAATTATAACCGGCCCTGTGGAACAATTCGGCCATAACCATAGAATCCACACCTCCGCTTACAGCAAGTAAAACGCGGTCACCGGGATTGAACAGACTGTGCTGTTCTACATATTCCTGCAATAGTTCGAGCATGCAGCAAAATTAACAAAACACTCCAAATAATCTAATTTATTGAATACAAATAAGGTGATATCAACAATATACGTAGTCATTACGTTACAGTAGTCAGTAATATTAAAGTCAGAAGTCCCGATGAATATTGAAAAGAAGGAAAGTGGCAGAACAGGAAAATTCTTCATAAAAGAAGATAACGATATCCTGGCTGATATCAGCTGGCTTATCAATGATGAACAGAATTATGTAATCGATCATACGATGGTAAGTGACAAACTGAGCGGTAAAGGTATCGGCCAGAAACTTATAGATGCTGTTGTTGAAATGGCAAGGGAAAACAATAAAAAAGTGGTTACTGCCTGTGAGTATGCTCAAAAAGTGTTCAAGAGGAATGAGAGTAAATATGCTGATGTATGGGATAAAAGGGACTAACCTGCTCTATTTCGGGTTTTGATTTTTTTATCTCATTTCATGCAACTATTCTGCTGATTGGTTATCTTTGGTATAGGAGGTCTTAAAAATCAAAAACACCATCCTGCCATTCCTGATGAAACAACCACTCCTTTTTCTGCCACTGTTACTTTTATTGGCTATCCAGTCATTCAGCCAGGATATGATCCTGAAGAAAAATGATGAGATAATAAACTGCAAAATAAGGGAAATAGGATTAGATGAAGTAAAATACATATTGCCTGAATATTCAGCTGATGTTACCTTCTCTATAGATAAAGATGATATCACTAAGATTATCTTTGAGAATGGTAAGGAAATGACTTTCCAACAGGCCATGACGAATCCTGAAAACTATAAGGATAATCGTAAAAACGCCCTTAAAATAGAATTCCTGTCACCATTGTTCGGTAGAACTACATTTGCATGGGAACATAGCCTTAAACCTGGCAGAAGTTATGAAGTAACTTTTGGTATTGCAGGAATGGGACTGGATACTTATGATGAAAGGCCGGCCGGGGTATTTACAAAATTTGGTTATAAGTTCATTAAAACACCTGACTTCTACCTGCGTGGGTTAAGATATGCCCACGTGCTCAAAGGAAGTTACTTTAAACCAGAATTATCTTTAGGTTTGGTTCAGATGGATGTTTACCGGCAAAAGGAAATTTATGATGATTCCAATAACTGGTACTACTTCTCAGAGGAAGAATCACGTGAAACAGTCTTCGCTGCAGCAGTCCAGGCTGTGGTTGGAAAACAATGGGTATTTGAAAACATGTTCCTGGCAGATATTCACTTTGGTCTTGGCTATGGTTTTAATACTGCACCAAATAACTGGTCAAATACCTATCACTCCGGCTTCATTGCAATGAGCGAAGGATTCCCTATTTCGGTATCAGGAGGATTCAAAATCGGTTTCCTGATAAAATAGAACAGATCCGGTTAAATTCCTATCAACTATACATCATCCATAACTCAAAGTTACCTCATCTATACCCTATAGTTACCTCCTGGGTATAGGTGAGGTATAGATGGGGTATAGATGGGGTATGTTTGGGGTAACCATGATACGAATGAATCCCCAAAAAAAAGCCGCCTTTGAAGAGGCGGCCTTTTCATAAATAAATAGGTTTGGCTGATTAAGTTATTTAATCTCCCAGGTATCCCCGCTATTTAAAAGATCATCAACATTTTTAATCTTAGAATTTTCTTTTGCATAAAGGATCTGTTCTTCAACCATATCATCGTATGTAGGATAATTGGCTGACCTGATAACGCCCATAGCAACAGGGAAATGCGGATATGACATCTTGGCAAGCATCAGGTGGACTCCCGGATCCTGCTGGTACATGTCATGAACTAACAGGTCATCTTCTGTTACCCCGTTTTCACCAATAGTAACTACCTCCAGTCGTGTACCATTCAAGCGGATACCTTTATCCTTGTTTTTACCAAAGATCATAGGCTCACCATTGCGAAGGATGATCTGGCGGTCGTCACGGTTTTCCTTATTGGTAATAGCATCGTGAGTCCTGTCGGCGAAGATCACACAATTCTCAAGGATTTCTATAACTGAGGTACCATCATGCCTTGCAGCTTCAAACATGATTTCTGTCATCAGCTTTGGATTTGAATCCGGACTTCTGGCAAAGAAAGTACCCTGAGCACCAAGAACAAGTTCGCCCGGGTTGAATGGGTGTTCTATGGTTCCCTGTGGTGAAGTTTTAGTAACGCTTCCCATTGGGGTTGTAGGGGAATACTGCCCTTTTGTCAAACCATAGATCTGGTTATTGAAGAGGATGATATTAATGTCGATGTTACGACGGATGATGTGGATAAAATGATTTCCACCAATTGCCAGTGAATCTCCGTCGCCGGTTGCCATCCATACACTCAGGTGCGGATTTGCAATCTTTACACCTGAAGAAATAGCAGCTGCACGACCATGGATACCATGGAAACCATATGTATTCACATAGTAAGGGAATCGTGATGAACACCCGATTCCTGATACCATCATGATATTCTCTTTCCTGTATCCGAGCTTTGGAAATACATTTGCTACTGACGACAAAATAGCATGGGATCCACAACCGGGACACCATTTCACCATCTGGTCACTTACAAAATCTTCCTTGCCCAGCTCAACGGATGAGCGCTCAATTGTTAAGTTCTGTATATTCAGCATCTTATTTCTCCTCCAGTGTTTTAGTTATAGCCTGAGTGAGCTCATTAACAGTAAATGGCAGCCCCTGTACTTTATTGTACTGGTAGTACTTATGTCCATACTGTGTCATCTTCAGGTAATTTACGAATTGCCCGCTGTTAAGTTCACAAACAAGGATCTTTTTAAATCCCGCTAGAATCTCAGCTGTATTTTTTGGCAATGGCATGATATAATTGAAATGTGCATGGCTCACTTTTTTGCCTTCAGCCTGAATTAATTCCACAGCTTCCTGCACTGCTCCGAGAGTACCACCCCAACTTACAACCAATACATCTCCTTCTTTTTCACCGTTTATCTCCTGTAAAGGAATATAATCAGCAATTTTTTCAACCTTGGCGGCACGAAGGTCAACCATCTTCTGGTGGTTTAACGGATCGGTAGAAACCGTTCCTTTACCATCTTCTTTCTCGAGTCCGCCAATCCTGTGACGAAGTCCTTCAGTTCCGGGTAAAGCCCATTTGCGGACCAGTGTTTCAGGGTCCCTGCGATAAGGCAGGTAATCAGGATCATTCGGTTCAGCAATCGGAGGATTTATTTCAGGCAGCTCAGCTACTTTAGGTATACGGAAGAGCTGGGAGCCATTGCCCAGGTATCCATCAGTAAGAAGGATAACCGGAGTCATGTGTTCCATGGAGTACTTGGCAGCCATGTAGGCGTAATAAAAGCAGTTGGCTGAACTTGAAGCAGCTATTACCATAGCAGGGCATTCGCCGTTACGGCCAAACAGGGCCTGGTAAAGGTCACTTTGTTCAGATTTGGTTGGCAAACCGGTACTTGGTCCGCCACGCTGTACATCAACAATTACAAGCGGTAACTCGGTCATAACAGCCAGGCCTATAGCTTCACTCTTTAATGAAAGCCCAGGACCTGAAGTAGTAGTGAGGGCTAGTGAACCGGTGTAGCTCGCGCCAATGGCTGAGCAAATACCTGCGATTTCATCTTCTGCCTGGAATACCTTAGCGCCGAGTGATTTGTATTTAGCCAGTTCAATAAGAATCTCTGTAGCAGGAGTGATAGGATAAGAGCCTAAGAACAGAGGCCTGCCTGAGCGTTCGCTTGCAGCAAGGAACCCCCATGCAGTAGCAACATTACCTGTAATATTCCTGTAGCGTCCCGGAGGTATAGCAGCTTTACTAACCTGGTATACTGATTCAAGAGCTTCAACTGTTTCAGCATAATTAAATCCTGCTTCGAGAACAGTGGAATTTGCCTGAATTACATCAGGTTTTGATTTAAATTTCTTTTTGAAGAAAGACTTTGTGCCATCCATACTCCATCCGAAAAGATGGTACATAATACCAAGAGCAAACATATTTTTGCTCTTGTCGGCAGTTTTCTGGTCAAAGCCTAATTCTTTAACACTAGCCCTGGTAAAAGAAGTAATGGGTGCTTTTACAAGGTTATAACCTGACAGAGAACCATCTTCAAGGGGGTTAACTTCATAACCGGCTTTCTTGAATGCTGCTTCTTCAAAAGCATCTTCATCAACAATGATTGTAGCTCCCTTTTTAGCCCATTTAAGGTTTGATTTAAGTGAAGCGGGATTCATTGCCACCAACACATCGCATAAGTCACCTGTTGTTTCAATTTTCTTTGCTCCAACATGTACCTGAAAACCTGAAACACCGGCTATTGTATTGTGCGGTGCCCGAATTTCTGCAGGATAATCAGGAAATGTTGCAAGGTCTAAACCTGCCAGGGCTGCTGTATCGGAGAAAAGAGTTCCGGTAAGTTGCATTCCGTCACCGGAATCGCCAACAAACTTAACAACAACCGCTTCCCGCTGAATAACATTACTCTTAGTTTTTACCATGATATATAAGGAAGTTTGTTTTTCAAGATGGCAAAGTTAAGTTTTTTACACATTCAAAGTCACTCAAATAATGCTATTTAGAAGCTTTACAAATTTTATGGATGCACTTTTTATTTGGATAAATAAATCTATCTTTGCATTAATAAACAACAAAAATACAAACCAAAAAAATAAAGCCATGGCTTACGTAATTTCTGACGACTGCACAGCATGCGGCACTTGCATTGATGAATGTCCCGTTGAAGCAATCTCCGAAGGTGATATTTATAAAATTGATCCGGATATCTGCACAGATTGTGGATCATGCGCCGATGTATGTCCGGTTGAAGCAATACATCCTGCATAAGCAGTAATTGACTTAACTAACCAAACAGGAGGGAAATTCTAAGATTTCCCTCCTGTTTCATTTTCCTGAAAAAGGAAACATTATCAATATTTCTTTGTTTTTAAGGGAGTCGCAAAATACCGGTTTTATTGGTATATTTGTTAACAATCGATTTTCAGGCATTTTTTAGTATGGATAAGTTTTCATTTTTCTCAAACGCTGAGACCGAATATATCGACAACCTCTATCAACAATACCAGAAGGATCCGGATTCAGTTGATGAGAGTTGGCAGAGGTTTTTCCAGGGCTTTGAATTCAGCAAGGCTAACTATGGCAAGGGCAACAGTAACCTGATGACCCCTGATGAATTCAAGGTAATTAGCCTCATAGAAGACTATAGAAAACGGGGACACTTATTTACAAAGACAAATCCCGTTAGAACAAGGAGAAAGTACAGCCCTACACTAGATATAGAAAATTATGGTTTGACCAAAGCCGACCTTAAAGTGGTATTTGAGGCCGGGAATGAAATTGGGATAGGACCTGCCCCTTTATCAAAGATAATAGAACATCTTGAAGCAACTTACTGCCAGTCAATAGGTGTGGAGTATGCACACATAAGGAACCTGGAAGTTGAACAGTGGCTTAAGAAGAAGATGGAATCGGGAAAGAATACTCCAAAATTCCCGAGGGAAGTCCGCAGGACAATGCTCCGCAAACTTGGTCAGGCCGTTTTTATGGAAAAGTTCCTGCATAAACGTTTTCCGGGGCAGAAGCGATTTTCACTTGAAGGCAATGAAGCCCTTATTCCTGCTATGCACTCCGTAATTGAAAAAGGAGCATCACTTGGTGCCAAAGAGTTCCAGATTGGAATGGCACACCGTGGTCGCTTGAACGTGCTGGCTAATATCATGGAAAAGCCTATGGTAGACATCTTTAACGAGTTTGCCAACAAGCAGTATGATGATGATACCCTGATGGGTGATGTAAAATACCACCTTGGATATACTTCAAGACGGAAGACAATGAGTGGTAAAGAGGTAGAAATTACCCTTGCACCTAACCCTTCACATCTTGAAACTGTTGGTGCAATTGTTCAGGGAATGACAAGAGCTGAAATTGACCTGAACTATAAGGGTGATACCGACAGCATAGTTCCTATCATTATACATGGGGATGCTTCGATAGCCGGACAAGGCATCGTATATGAGCTCCTGCAGATGTCAGAACTTAAAGGATACAGGGTAGGTGGAATAATTCACCTTGTGATTAATAACCAGGTTGGTTTTACTACCAATTATCTTGATGCAAGAAGCAGCACTTATTGCACTGATATAGCCAAAGTAGTGCAATCACCTATTTTCCATGTTAATGCCGACGATATCGAGGCAGTGGTTTATGTTATTGAGCTGGCCATGGAGTACAGGGAAAAATTTGATAAAGATGTTTTTATTGATCTCCTTGGATACAGGAAATATGGCCACAACGAAGGTGATGAACCACGTTTTACTCAGCCGCTTCTATATAAGAGCATTGAAAAACATCCCGATCCCTGGGAAATATATTCTGCTCAGCTGATAGAAAGCGGAGTTGTTACTGCTGAAGAAACTGAATCTATAAAGAATGAGATAAACCAGAAGTTTGAGCATGATCTTGATATTTCACAAAAAATTGAGAAAACCACTTTCAAATCATTTCTTGGTGAAGTATGGAAAAATACCAGGATAGCTGTTCCTGAAGATTTTATAGCATCGCCTGATACAAGTGTTCCTTATCCGGCAATTAAAGAAATCGGTGAAAAAATTACGCACCTGCCTGATGATAAGGTATTCAACCGGAAACTGGTTAAACTGATGGCCGACAGGAACCAGATGATACAGGAAAATGGGAAGATCGACTGGGCCATGGGTGAACTGCTGGCATACGGTTCTCTCGTTGCTGAAGGTATTCCGGTGAGAATGTCGGGCCAGGACTCTGAAAGAGGCACTTTCTCACACAGGCATGCTGTGCTTACTATTGAAGATTCAGAAGAAAAGTATATTCCACTTAGTACTGTAAGCTCAGAAAAAGCAGCCTTCAGTATTTACAATTCCCTTTTGTCAGAATACGCCGTTCTTGGTTTTGAGTATGGTTATTCGCTTATAACTCCCCAGGCACTCACAATATGGGAGGCGCAGTTTGGCGACTTCTTTAATGGTGCCCAGATTATTATTGACCAGTATCTGAGCAGTGCTGAAGACAAATGGAGAGTTATGAGTAACCTGGTACTTTACCTGCCCCATGGGTATGAAGGTCAGGGCCCGGAACATTCAAGCGGAAGGATTGAGAGGTTCCTGGTTCTCGCTGCACAGAACAATATGCAAATTGTAAACTGTACAACCCCGGCTAACCTGTTTCATGTTTTAAGAAGGCAGGTGCACAGGCCATTCAGGAAACCTCTGGTGATATTTACTCCAAAGAGCCTGCTTCGTCATCCTGCATGTGTATCGCCCATAAAGGATCTGACACATGGTGGGTTCAAAGAAGTCATTGATGATGATTTTGTTGATCCTAATAAGGTTGAAAGGGTGGTACTCACCAGCGGTAAAGTTTATTATGAACTCATCGAGGAACGTGAGAAATTAAAAAATGACAAGGTTGCATTCATACGCCTGGAACAAATTTACCCGTTCCCGGAAGAACAGATAAGGGAGATTACATCAAGATACGTTAATGCAACAAGGTTTGTATGGGTTCAGGAAGAACCAGCCAATATGGGTGCATGGCCATTCATTGTAAGACATTATAAAGATAACGACCTGCTTATGGTTGCAAGGCCTGAAAGCGGAAGTCCTGCCACCGGTTCACCTAAATTACATCAACTGCGTCAGCGGAAAATTATTGAGAAAGCATTTGGTGCATGTACTTGCGAAAATGCAAACGCTAATTGTAAAATGCTTTGTGCTCCCAATGAGTGGGTATTTACCCAGGAGACAGTTAAAAGTAACTAAATTGAAAATAAAACAACTGCAATGATTATTGAAGTAAAAATTCCAAGTCCTGGGGAATCAATCACTGAAGTTCAACTGGCATCATGGCTGGTAAAAGACGGGGAAATCGTTGAGCGTGATGCTGAAATAGCAGAAGTAGATTCAGACAAGGCAACCCTGACAATCAATGCTCCGGAGCAGGGAATGATTAGTTTTAAAGTTCAGCAGGGTGATACAGTAAATGTAGGGGCAGTGGTTGCCACAATTGACACCTCAGCTACTTCACAGGGTGGTGATAATACGAAAGCCGAACCTGTAAAGGTAGAAGCTGTTGCTAATGCCTCAGCCCAGAGTAAGCCTGTTGCAGCTGAACCTGTCACCGCAAAAGTATCTGAACCGGAGATAGCAGAAAGGGCAACACCAGAGAGGTCACATATTACCCCGCTTGCCAGGAAAATGATGGAGGAAAGGAATATAAGCAGTGAAGAAGTACTTCAGCAGGTAAATAAAAAGCGTGTTGGAAAGGCTGATGTTGAAAATATGAGTGCCTCAAATAAATCAGTTACACAGCCTGTAACGAAAGAGGAAACAAAAAAACCGGCAGTTGAAAGTAAGCCTGGTACACGCGACACAGAGAGAAAAAAGATGACAACTTTGCGACTAAAACTCTCTGAACGCCTTGTATCAGTAAAGAACGAAACAGCCATGCTCACTACATTTAACGAAGTGAACATGAGTGGTATCATGGATCTTAGAAAGAAATACAATGATAAATTCAAAGAAAGGCATGGTATTTCCCTTGGCTTTATGTCACTCTTTACAAAAGCCGTTACTATTGCCCTCAAACAGTTCCCACAGGTAAACTCAATCATTGACGGTGATGAGATGATCTATCATAGTTATGTTGATGTAGGAATTGCGGTTAGTTCTCCCAAGGGACTTGTTGTACCGGTTTTAAGGAATACGGAGAATATGAGCCTGGCAGAGATTGAGTTAAAAATAAAAGAACTTGCAGAGAAAGCAAGAAACAATAAAATATCACTTGATGAAATGACAGGTGGCACCTTTACTATTTCAAATGGTGGTGTTTTTGGATCACTTCTTTCTACACCTATATTAAATCCTCCGCAAAGTGCCATTCTTGGCATGCATAATATTGTTGACCGGCCTATTGCAGTTAACGGGCAGGTAGTTATAGCACCAATGATGTATGTTGCTCTTTCTTATGACCACCGGGTAATTGATGGAAAAGAATCAGTCAGCTTCCTCGTTAAAGTTAAAGAACTGCTTGAAAGACCTGAGATCATGTTCTTTGAAGGAAAAGATCCTTTCAAAGGTCTCCTTGGACTGGATTAATAGTAATTTTGTCCTGTGATAAATAAGTTTGAAATGCGCAAAAAAGTTGACTTTCTGGTCATCGGAACGGGTATTGCAGGCCTAAGCTTTGCCCTTAAGGTTGCTGACCATGGAAAGGTTTGCATTGTAACCAAGAGGGAAGCAGAAGAAAGCGCCACACACTATGCCCAGGGTGGTATTGCAGCGGTGATGTACACTCCTGATACTTATGAAAAGCATATTCGCGATACCATGGTTGCCGGCGATGATTTGAGTGATCCCGAGATTGTAAGGATTACCATAACAGAATCAACCGACCGGGTTATGGAATTGGTTAAGTGGGGCGTGAGCTTTGATAAAAACAATAGCGGCAAATATGACCTGGCCAAAGAAGGCGGACATTCCGAATTCAGGGTACTTCATCACAAGGATCAAACAGGCGCTGAGATTGAAGCCATATTGCTTACCCGGGTGAAAGAACATGAGAATATAGAGATCCTTGAAAACCACTTTGCAGTTGACATTATTACACAACACCACCTTGGAAGAGAAATAGAGGAAAGTGCTGAGGAAATTGAATGTTACGGTGCTTATGTCCTGAATAAATCAAATCACCAGATCATGACTATCCTCTCAAAGATCACGATGATCTCTACGGGAGGGTCAGGTAATGTTTATGCTACCACCACAAATCCTCCGGTAGCAACCGGTGACGGTATTGCTATGGTTAAGAGGGCAAAAGGGGAAATAGACAAGATGGAGTTTATTCAGTTTCATCCCACCTCACTCTACAATCCGACTGAGAAGCCAAACTTTTTAATTACCGAAGCTTTACGGGGTTCAGGTGCGGTACTTAAAACCAGGGAAGGCAAGGAATTCATGCAGAAGTATGATGCAAGGCTTTCATTGGCACCACGCGATATAGTTGCAAGGGCAATTGATAATGAACTCAAGATAAGCGGAGATGATTATGTATGCCTTGATGCCAGGCATTTGCCAATGGATGTTATTCTTAATCATTTTCCCACCATTTATGCCAAGTGCCTCAGCATCGGCATTGATATGACCAAGCAGATGATTCCGGTGGTTCCTGCAGCCCATTATACATGCGGAGGTATCAAGGTAGATGCGTATGCAAAAACCTCCATTCAAAATTGCTTTGCTTCAGGTGAATGTGCATCAACAGGATTACATGGGGCGAACCGGCTTGCATCAAATTCACTGCTTGAATCACTGGTGTTTTCTCACAGGGGATCATTAGTCGCAATCAGAAACCTGAACAACATAGAATTCAGGGAAGATATTCCTGACTGGGACGATAAAGGAACTGTGTTTAATGAAGAAATGATCCTTATTACCCAGTCAATCAAAGAACTCCAGTCAATTATGACAAACTATGTTGGTATTGTCAGGTCAAATCTCAGGTTAAAGCGGGCATTCGACAGGCTGCAGATCATAGAACAGGAGACCGAAGAGCTTTATGAAAAGTCAGTAGTTACAGAAAAAATATGTGAATTAAGGAACATGATCTCTGTAGCATCGTTAATAATTACAATGGCACAGAACCGGAAAGAAAGCAGGGGGTTGCATCATTCAATAGATTATCCCCGCACGTATCAAAAGGCAGATGTGCCAGAAAAAGGAGATTCACTTTAAATCAATACTACGATGGCTCTTATAAGGTCGGTAAAAGATAAACACCCTAAAATCGGCAAAAACTGTTTTTTTGCTGAAAATGCCACAGTTGTTGGTGAAGTTGAAATGGGTGACAATTGCAGTGTTTGGTTTAATGCTGTAGTGAGAGGTGATGTACATTATATAAAGATTGGCAACAATGTAAACATTCAGGATGGAGCTGTAATACACTGTACTTACCAGAAATCACCTGTTAATATCGGTAATAATGTATCCATTGCCCATAATGCCATAGTTCATGGATGCACAATCCATGACAATGTGCTGATTGGTATGGGTGCCATAGTAATGGATGATGTAGTTGTGGAGAGTAATAGTATAATTGCTGCCGGTGCGGTTGTATCACAGGGTACAATAATTGAATCAGGAAGCGTATATGCTGGTGTACCAGCCAAAAAGATCAAATCAGTGGATGTTACACTTCTTGAAGGTCAGGTAAACAGGATATCAAAGAGTTATACTATGTATGCCAGCTGGCATGACGAAAATATTAAACCTGTTAACGAACAGTAACCCCTTGATCTATAGTAAGATATTTATTTATCTGCCATAATGTCGCAAAACGCATTATGGCAGAATTTTTGATGATTAATATGCCATAAACTAACAACAAATAAACGATGGAATACATTTTGATCTTTGCGGTTTTTATGCTAGCTAGTTGGGCCGTGGGTGCAAGGCTTAAATCAAAATTCCGTGAATACAGCAATATTCCGGTTAATTATGGTCTTACGGGAAAAGAAGTGGCTGAAAAAATGCTTTATGATAATGGAGTAACTGATGTCCAGGTTTTTTCAGTAGACGGAGAACTAACCGATCATTATAATCCTGAAAAGAGAACCGTTAACTTAAGTCCTGATGTTTATCATGGAAGAAGTATTGCAGCAGCGGCTATAGCTGCACATGAATGCGGCCATGCAGTTCAGCATGCCCATGCTTATTCATGGCTACAGATGCGTTCTGCCCTGGTACCGGTAGTGTCTTTTTCTTCCAAATGGGTACAGTGGATTCTTCTGGCAGGAATTTTACTCGTTAATACATTCCCGCAGTTATTACTTGCAGGAATCGTACTGTTTGCAATGACAACACTTTTCAGTTTTATAACACTACCTGTTGAGATTGATGCAAGCCGTCGGGCCATTGCCTGGATAGATGGCAGTGGAATAGCCACAACAGCAACTCTTCCTAAAGCACAGGAAGCACTTCGCCTTGCGGCATATACTTATGTGATTGCAGCTCTCGCTTCACTTGCGACTCTGATGTATTATATTATGATATACCTCAGGGGAAGAGATTAATGATATTGACAGAGATCACATCAATGTGAAATAGCTTAAGCTTCTCATCATGCTGAGATTACGCATGATGAGGAGCTTTTTTTCATAATTTCGCCAATTAAACGAAACATCACCTCCGAAACTAATCAATTTAATTTATGCTGATTAAACTTGTAGATGCCCTTCTTGCTTTCTCTGAAAGTATCGGTTACTGGGGAATTGTTCTCCTCATGGCTATTGAAAGTTCTTTCATTCCTTTTCCTTCAGAAGTTGTTGTGCCACCAGCAGCATACCTTGCTGCTCAGGGAAAAATGAATATATGGCTCGTAATTCTGGCAAGTATTACCGGAAGTATGATAGGAGCGTATGTCAACTATTACCTTGCCTGGTACCTGGGACGTCCGTTAATATATAAGCTTGCAGGGTCAAAGTATGCTAAGTTCTTTTTGATTAAACCGGAGTCAGTTCACAAAGCTGAACTTTATTTCAGCAAATATGACAGGGCTTCAACATTCTTCGGAAGATTAGTTCCTGTTATAAGGCAATTAATATCTCTGCCTGCAGGATTTGTTAAAATGCCTTTCTGGAGTTTCTCATTTTATACCTTCCTGGGCTCTTCAATTTGGACACTGGTGCTTGCCGGCCTAGGGTATTTCTTTGGAGCCAATGAAGATGTCTGGCATCTGTATTATGCCGAAATATCCTATGCAATAGTAGCCATAGCGGTCGCGGCAGTTGTTTATATTGTTATTAAGAACCGTAGAAAAAAACTTCAACCTGAATAAATGGAAGTAAACGCGTATATGTGGGCCGGCTTCATGGTGCTGGTATTAATCATGCTGGTACTTGACCTTGGAGTGTTCCACAGGCAGGCTCATGAGGTGAAGCTTAAGGAAGCACTTGCTTGGAGTGCCGTCTGGATTATCCTTTCACTTGTCTTTAATGCTGTGATCTGGCATTATATGGGCAAAGTGAAAGCTCTCGAGTTTTTCACAGGATACCTGATAGAAAAGTCATTGAGTGTAGATAATCTCTTTGTATTTATTATGCTCTTTTCGTATTTTAAGGTTGATCCTAAATACCAGCATAAAGTTCTTTTCTGGGGTATCATTGGAGCTTTGGTAATGAGAGCAATCTTCATTTTTGCCGGAGTAGCGCTGCTTGAAAAGTTCCACTGGCTGATTTATATTTTCGGTGGATTCCTTATTTATTCAGGTATAGCAATGCTCAAACCTCATAAGGAAGATATAGAGCCTGATAAGAATCCTCTTGTAAGACTGTTTACTAAGTTCTTCCCGGTTACACAACAGATGCACGGTGGTAAGTTCTTTATCAGGATAAATGCTAAGCTCTTTGCAACTCCATTATTCATAGTCCTGTTAATAGTTGAGTTCACTGACCTGATTTTTGCCGTTGATTCAATTCCCGCAATCCTTGCAGTTTCAACTGATACGTTTATTATCTTCACCTCAAATGTATTTGCCATACTCGGATTAAGGGCTCTCTATTTTGCATTAGCCGGTATTACCCAATACTTCTACTATCTTAAATATGGACTGGCTGCTATTCTTGCCTTTGTCGGAACGAAGATGATTTTATCAGGTTTTGGGATCAAGTTTGAGATCATATATTCACTTGTGGTAATCTTCACACTTTTATTGTTAAGCGTGCTGGCTTCTTTAGTATTCCCGGTGAAAAAAGTGTTGCCGGATTCAGAGCCACATATCCCTAAGTAATACGCTTCGATGTCATTGAACGGATCCATGAGTTATTATTGCAGACTCTACAAACAGGTGATGAGTCTTGATGTAAGAACTCAGTGTAGCCGCACTTTTGGCAGGAATAATGTCCTGTAACGGCAATAGATTGGCAGGATTTATCAAGTGAGTCAGGCAAAATAGGTAATCCGGGCCTTACATCTTCATCAGGATAGAAATAGACACTAATATCGCCCGTTAGTTCCAGATAAGCATTTCTAACCTGACCAAGGTGTTCAATATGATGCACCCTCAGGAAACCAAAGAACTCTTCTAAACTGATTGCTTCAGAATCAAGTCTCTGATAAGCCAGGATGTTGTTTTCCAGTAATGACTCAACCTTCCCTTCAATAACTTTTTCCATCCGCTCACTTTTAGCTGTTAAGTAAACTACTCCTTTATACATTAAAGCGATTACAATGAAAACAACCATTATAGGCAGGAGTCCGACATCATGGTAAAACATAGGATCGCCTGCGGCAGATCCGAGGCCAACAATCAGGGCTATCTCAAAAAGTGAAAGCTGAAATATACTTCTTTTACCGGAAAGCTTAAGGAATATCAAAAGTAATAGAAACATGAAGGCCGTCCTGAATGCCACTTCTAACAGAAAGTCGTAATTAAACTCCTCAGGCAGAAGGATTCTGTTCCATTCAAAGCTGTTAACCGGTTCCTGTTCCATTTCCCTAATTAAACTGCATTCCTCGTAGCATTGATATTACCAAAGAGAGAGCGCATAACAAGCTTTTCATAAGTTTCGGTTTGTTCATCACTCTTTGATTGTATTTTCATAAGTGCGTATTGTTGAATAACGAGTAAAGGCAATACTATGTTCTCGCGAAGCCTGATGCTTTTCCTGCTTCTGGGATTATCTTCAAGCAGGATTACCATTCCTGATATTTTCAAGAGCATTTGGCGGGTGAGTTCAAATTCATCATATATAATCCTCCAGAATTCACCAAACTTTTCATCCTTCTCCATGTAGCGGGTTAAAGCAAAGTTCGATTTACTCAGGCTTTGCATACTATTAGAGACTAATGCCCTGAAAAACCCTGAGCGTTTATAGAATTCAACACAGTCCTGCAACCTTCCTTTTTCTTCCTGAATTTTAAGTGCTGTTCCAAATCCAAAGAAACCCGGCACATTTTGCTTTAACTGACTCCATGCGCCTACAAAGGGAATTGCACGAAGATCTTCAAACACAAGTTTATCTCCTCCTCCTCTTTTTGATGGCCGGCTTGAAATATTAGCCATACCATAATATTTTAATGTACTTCGTTCTTCAAGGAATGGAATAAACCCCGGATGTTTTTTAAAGTCATCGTATTTCTTGTAACCATCTTTAGCCATTTCTTCCATGAGTGATCTTTCATCTTCCTTCAGGTCACGGTCAGACTGGTTGTAGATATTATTGATAAGCCCTGCTGAAAGCAGGTATCCAAGATTATGGATTGCTGATTCCTTCAATCCATAGTGTGAACTTATTGTCTGGCCCTGTAAGGTCAGTTGCAGCTGCTTACTTTCAATTTTACTGCCAAGTGCAGAGTAAAACAGATGTGTATTGCCTCCACCTCTTGCAGGCGGGCCTCCCCTTCCGTCAAAAAAAATAACCTGTATTCCTGCATTTCTAGAAATTCGTGTTATTTCCTCTTTGGCGGTAAATATTGACCAGTTCGCCATAACATATCCACCATCTTTGGTGCCATCGGAAAATCCCAGCATAACCGTTTGGTATTTCTTCCTGCGTTCAAGATGGATGTTGTATTCTTTATTATTGTATAACCTGTTCATCGACTCACCTGCATGGTGAAGATCATCAATTGTTTCAAACAGAGGGACAATATCAACCGGAGGTTCAGGCGTTCCTGTTAAACGGAACAGGGCAATCACTTTAGCAATGTCAAGGGGACCGCGACAATTGCTGATTATATACCTGTTACATCCTTCTTCGCCGTTTGTTTTTTGGATTGTTGTTATTGCCTTGATAGAGTCTATGGTATCAACCGTGAGTTCATCATCAAAACCGACTGTAGATTTAATACTTGCATCAATTGAAAGCAAAGTTGTTAGTTGTAGGTCAATATCCATTTCATTGAAATCAGCAGGCAGGATTTCAGTGTATTTTTCAACTACATCATTAAAAGCTTTCGACAATATTCTGCTATCCTGCCTGATATCAAGAGTAGCGAAATGATATTTAAATACTGCAACTTTTCTGCGGAACACTCTAAGCAGATTGACAAACAACCCATGGTGCTTCTCCAGTATTATTTGTTCCAGTTCAAGTAGTGCATCATGAAGCTCAACATAACCAATCTTCCTGTTTTTATTCTCGTCATTTAATTCCGAAGCCAATAATTCTTCAAGTCGGTCAAGTCTTTCTGATACACCCGTAAATGTAAGCCTTCTTTTAAGGTTCTTTATATCTGTCAAATAGCAGTTGATTACAGAACTTCTTAACAGCGAAGCAACCTGAAGCGTTGTATCGGTTTTAACAAAAGGATTACCATCACGGTCACCTCCTGGCCAGAAACCAAGAGAGATAATCCGGTTATTTGAGTTGATTTCTTCAGGATAATCCTGCGCCAATGTTTCAAGAAGTTCACCAACAGCAGGGTAAAATATATTAACAAGATACCAGCTTAACCTCAAGGCTTCGCTATAAGGAGTGGGTTTTTGCTTTCTGAAGAATGGTGTTTTACTGAGTTGAAGCATAAGGTTTCTCACTTGCATGGAATCCTTAGCTGCAATGGCTATATTCAGATCATCCCTTATTGAAAGAACCTGTCCTGTATAAAACTGTGTTGGATGGGCCGTAAGGACAACCCTTATACCGAACTGCTCAAGGAATAATTTAGTCTTCCACTCCAAATGATCTTCCTTGATTCTTATGAGTAACTGACTCAGTGTATTTGGGCCATTGATACGGTGTATATCATTGTAAGCAGCATCCTCAAGAGAATCTACTAAAAGTATTTGTCGTTCAACATATTGAACTACCTGGAAAAGAAAGTCTGTTTTTTGCTTTACAGTAATGCCGGGCTTATTCTTTTCAAGAAATGCTTCAATGATCAGAACAGGGTCAAGACCTTCGTCCAATCCCTTCTCACAGGCATTCCTCAATAAAGGTATCAGCATACCGGTCTCTACAACGGTATCCATCGGAATTGTGAGGAAAAGATTGCTGTATAATTGGAAGTTAAGCTCTACCAGTTCTTCATAATTACTAATAATAAGGTCACTCATCTTTTGTTTTTTCTATAAACAGATGAGACAATAAAAAAGCTGCCCCATCAGGAGCAGCTGTACTTTTTTATGATTAAACTTATTACTTCAGTCCGAGTTTTTTCTTCACCAGTGCCATGATATCATCAGCTGGTTCAGTATAAAGAAGAAGTCCTTCTGTAGAGTTAAAAATAAATGTATAGCCATTTTCTTTTGCAACGTCCCTTACAGCATTCCTAGCTTTTTCAATGATAGGAGCAGTGAGTTCGTTTTCTTTATTCTGAAGATCTTCCTGGGCTGTCTGCTGGAACTCCTGGATTCTACGCTGGAGGTCAAGAATTTCCTTTTCTTTTGTCTGTTTAATAATGCTCGACATTGTAGCCTGATTGTTCTGGTAATCTGTCAGCTTATTTTCGTACTCGGTTTGCATTGCCTGGAATTGTCCTTGCAGCTGCATTGAATACTCTTCATATTGTTTACGGATGCTATCCTGACCGGGCATTGCTGCATATAATTTAGCAAAGTCAATGTGGCCTAATTTCTGAGATTTCTGTGCATTGCTCTCAAGGGCGATACCTGCTATGATAATAACCAGGAAGATTTTCAGTATTTGTTTCATTGTACTCAGTTATGATTTTATAAAATGTTTGGCAAAAATAGCAATTAAACCGAAATATAAAAAACGCAAAACATAAACTAAAAAGAAACGTACCGGTTACTTTCTTGTTTTATAAGAGTATCCCATTTTATCAAGTACTTCTTCACTTATATCGTATCTAGGATTCGTATACATCATTGATACACTACCTGCTTTGTCGAATATTACGGCATAGTTTTCGGTTGTGGCTAATGATTCAAGGGCTGCAGCAATTTTTTCCTGAATAGGCTTAATCAATTCCTGACGTTTCTTAAAAAGATCACCATCAGTTCCAAAACGCTGTTTCTGAAGATCCTTGGCAGCTTTTTCTTTCTGAATTATTTCCTGTTCGCGTTTTGCTTTGATATCGTCAGGAAGCAGGACTGCTTCTGCAGTGAATTTTTTGTACAGTTGGTCAATTTCAGCAAATTTTGCTTCAATATCCTTTTGCCACTGCACGGAAAGTTCATCTACTTCCTTTTTTGCATCAGCATATTCAGGAATATTTTCTAAGATAAACTCACTGTCAATGTAGGCAAATTTCTGTGCCATTCCTGAGGTGGCAGACATTAGCATTACAGCTAATATTACTAGTAGGCGTTTCATTGGTCGATGAATTTTGAGGTGAGTATTGTAATTATGTTTATGACAATTTTGATTTAACAAAAAACCTGCCAATCTTTTTCTCAATTAATCTATACTCTGATTAATTGAGAAATGGAACTGTCCTTTGTTGGCAGATGGCATACCTGGCACCTCATCAAATCCATAACCCCAGTCAAGTCCTAACAGTCCGAACATCGGAAGGAATACCCTGACACCGATACCGGCAGAACGCTTAAGCGAGAAAGGATTGAAGTCTTTGAACTCTTTCCAGGAGTTACCTGCCTCCACGAAAGCAAGGGCATAGATAGTGGCACTTGGATTCAGCGAGAGTGGATAACGAAGTTCAAGTGTGTTTTTATTGAAAATAGTACCACCAACATTCCTTGTCTTGTAATAATCCGGAGTTAAACTTTCATTAGTATACCCGCGCATTCCAATAATTTCACGTCCGTCGAGGTTATTTGTGCCTGAAAGTCCATCACCACCTAGATAGAACCTGTCGAAAGGTGTCACCCCGATATCCCGGTTATACAATCCAAGAAAACCATACTTTGTCCTTGCACTTAAAACAAGGTTGCCAATAAGCTGACGATAAATAGAGGCATTGAATTTCCACTTATGGTATTCAATCCACTCATATTTCTCCTTTTCGCTCATTGTCTTATAATTCTTATCATTAAACAACGAGTATGGAGGAGTTAAATCGATGCTCAAAGCAACTTCAGATCCAGACCTCTGGAATATAGGATTGTCAACAGAGTTACGTCCAAATGTTAAACCATAGCTAAAATTCCTGTAAACACCATTCCCATTGCCAAATGCGAATATCTGCCCGTAATTATTCAGTTTGTAGTTCCTGAATGAAATATGTTGCGAAAGAGTAAAGTAATCATCCGGCCATTCAAGGCGTTTGCCAAGTGAGAATGATAGTCCATCTATTACGAATGAATAATAACGAGCTGTGTCTGACTTATCAACTCCGTTTGAGAAAAGCGAATGATAGTAGCTAACACCAAAAGCATTCGGCTTTCTTCCCCCAAGCCATGGTTCAGTAAATGATACACTATAACTTATATATCCTTTACCATAAGATGACCCTCTTAAGCTTAATTTTTGTCCATCACCTGTTGGTATAGGTTTCCAAGCTTCTTTCTTGAAAAGGTTCCTTGCTGAAAAGTTATTAAATGACAAGCCTAAGGTACCTACCACACGTCCGTAACCCCAACCTCCTGATAGTTCAACCTGGTCAGATGAAGTTTCTTCAACGGTATATTCAATATCAACTGTTCCGTCAGCAGCATTTGGTATAGGGTTTGGCACTATTTTTTCAGGATCAAAGTATTTGAGCTGAGCTAATTCACGGGTAGTACGTATGATATCAGAACGACTGAATAATTGTCCTGGCCTTGTCCTGAGCTCACGCATTACAACGTGGTCGTTAGTCCTTGTGTTACCTTTTACCGTAACCTTATTGATAGTAGCCTGCTTACCTTCCCTGATTCTCATCTCAAGGTCGATTGTATCATTTTCAACATTTACCTCAACCGGTATTACAGAAAAGAACAGGTAGCCGTCATCAAGATAAAGGGTGCTGACATCTATCCCATTAGGATTATAACTCAGGTTAGCCTGAAGTTCACTCTGATTGTAAACATCACCCTTCTTTATTTTCAGGACATCACCCAGTTGCTGAGCGGTATATTTTGTATTACCGATCCACTTTATATCACCAAAATAATAGCGGTTGCCCTCTTCTACATAGATATCGAGGTTAACATTTTTTCCATCCGGTGAAGGATAGAGACTATCACGCAATACAACAGCATCCCTGAATCCCTGGTCATTGAACCGTGTAACCAGATTATTGAGATCTTCCTTATAGTCATCCCTGATAAATTTAGATGACTTGAATATTCTGAACTTCAGATGCTCATTAACAGTATTCGTTGCGAAATCAACAATAGTATCACTGTTGAATGTTAACAATTTCTTAGGTAACTGAAGTATAAATTTATCAAGTATCCTGAAAGGCTGAATAACACCTTTTTCTTTAGTATCCTTCAGTGCTTTTTTCAGGTAACTATCCGAAAGCTGCTCATTACCAACAATATTAATCCGATCTATTCTTACTTTAGATCCTTTGTCGATGTTTATGACCAATGAAACCTCATTTGCTTTTGCAGAGTCTTTCGTTTGTTCTATTTCAACATTTGTGTTCAAAAAACCCTTATCAGTAAAATGGTTTTTAATGATGTTGGAAGTCCTGATGATAACATTTTCAGTAACAACATCATTTCTGACAAGTTTTATCTTTTCGCGTAAATCATCGGCTTCTGATTTCCTGATACCCTTAAAAGAGAACTTTGCCAATCTTGGCCTTTCTTTTAGGTCAATATTAAGAAAGATAAGATCATCCGAAATCTTTGTGGATGTTATGCTTATATCTTCAAATAAGCCTTGCGACCACAGTTTATCAATTGCTTTACGGATTCTTTCACTAGGTATTTCAATCCTGTCAGCAACCTGAAGTCCGGAAAGCATAATAATCACATTCTGGTCGAGATATTGCACACCTGTTACAGTAATTCCTCCAATGATGTACTCTCTTGGATTTGCGTAATCAAACTGATTAAGGTCATCACCCAGTCTTATTTGCGCTGATGCTGAATATGTGATAAGGAAGAAAAGAAGAAAGGTGATTAGGCGATACAATTTCATTTATCAAGTGCTTGATTTATTTGTTCACTGATCATTCCAAACCGGCGCTCCCGGTTTTGGTAATCTATTATAGCTTCATACAGATTGTTTTCCCTGAAGTCAGGCCAATAGACATTGGTAAAATATAATTCAGAATATGCTATCTGCCAAAGCAGGAAATTACTTACCCTGTTTTCACCACCGGTTCTGATCAGTAATTCCGGATCAGGAATTCCGGCAGTAGTTATGTAATTGTTAATGGTATCTGTATTAATATCAGCAGCACTTATTTTCCCGGCTGAAACATCCTCTGCAATCTTCCTGGCTGCCTGTGCCATTTCCCATCTACCACTATAATTAAGTGCAAGGATAAGTTCCATTTTCTTGTTACCTGCAGTTTGATCCATAGTTTGCATCAACTGTTTATAACAATCCGGGTTTAACCCTGAAAGATCGCCAATAGCCTTTAAACGGATATTATTCTTCTGCAGTGTATCCAATTCCTGGTTAAGGGTATGGACCAGTAAATCCATCAGTGCATCTACTTCATACTGGGGGCGTTTCCAGTTTTCAGTTGAAAATGCATAAAGTGTCAGATACCTGATTCCAATTTCAGCAGCAACAGTTGCTATATGCCTAACTGATTCTACTCCGTGCTGATGACCAAAAACACGTGCCTCTCCTCTCTTTTGCGCCCACCTTCCATTACCATCCATAATGATAGCAATGTGCACTGGTATTTTCGTATTATCTATTTTGCTCTTAAGGTCCATGTTTCAGAATCGGAAATAAAATTAGGCAGTAATATCTTATAACACTTAATATCTGCTGTTAATAATTGTTAACCCTTATAAAAATGTATTGAGGCACTTCTTATGTCCGCTGTAATTTATCTTAACAGAAACTGTTAAGCCAACCGTTGAAAACCAGTCATTGTTCTGAGAGTTACCTCTTTGCATTCCTTTATTGTGCGACAACTGAGGATCAGAAAGTAAACCTTCAATTGGTGTTTCAGAAGGACTATTATTCGACAGGTCGAGATAATAGGTGGTACTAACGTCATCCAGATAATCTGTGTACATTTTATGCATTTCCCAATAGGTTGTCAACCCGATAAAGTCATTTACACTATATTTAAATCCTATACCGAAAGGAATCTGAAATGATACCCTGCTATATGGGTCTCGGTCAGGATAAGCATCGCTGTTTTGTCCTTCTGTACCAAGGGGCTGCAGTTCGTAAACCTCACCGTTATACCTGCCTTTGGGATTAAACATAGCTACTCCTGCCCCTGCAAACATATAAGGAGTGAAGTAATGACGCAGACTTCCGATGAAATATTCAAAGAAGTTAATCTCAAATGTTGCATTGATATCGGTGACATTGCTGGTGAAGTTGAGATTCCTGTCGGGACTATAACCTGAAACAGCATCATCACCGGCAATTTTAGCGAACGTAACAGCACCTTTAAGTGCAATCCGCTCATTAAAGTTATGTCTTATAAAACCTCCGAAAGAAGGTTTCAGCATCTGGAAGTGCTTATTTGGGTTGAGATCCCCAATATAATATGAAACACCACCGCCAATACCAACTTCACCATAGCTGCCTTGGGCTGATACAGAACATGATAAAACCAGAAAAAATGCCAGAATGAATAATTTCATTGCAGCAAAAGCCGATAAATTACGTGTTGTGAGCGTTTTAACGTCCATTTTCTCTATTATAACAATTTTCCGGCAATTATACACCTTCTTTTGAGCGTGCAAAATTAGCAAAAAAACCGGCTGAATATTAAAGTCTTCTGTTTAAAGAATCAATCAAATACGGATATCCATTCCCCACATGAGTTTCTGTCGGATTGTTGTAAAGAAGTTATCATTTAGTCTCTGAACGAGATTTATCTGAAAATCCTCTTTTCTGACAGTCATTTCAGTTTTGGCATCAATAGTTTCATATCTGCTGTCTAAACCTACAAGAAACTGCGATAATCTTCCTTCCACCCGTACCTTCAATTCACTTTTGTCAGGAATAACGACCGGACGCACAGTTAAATTGTGTGTTGCAATTGGGGTGATAACGAAATTTTCGCTGTCAGGAGAAAGTATAGGACCATTACAACTCAATGAATAGGCAGTTGACCCCGTTGGAGTGGCGATTATAATTCCATCACCCCAGTATGCATTTAAAAGTGTATTGTTCACATATACATAAACAAGGATCATGGAACCAGTATCCTTCTTATTTATTGTCAGTTCATTGAGTGCATAATTACAATCGGCAAATAAACCTTCTTTCGTTTCTAGTCGCAGAAGTGAGCGTTTTTCTATTTTGAAATGGCCATTTATCAGTGCATCAATAGCCTGGTCAATTTCATTCTGATGTATTCCTGACAGGAAACCCATTCTTCCAAGGTTAATTCCCATGACGGGTATACCCGAATTGCCGATATAAGTAATAGCATCGAGCATGGTACCATCACCACCCAGGGATATCATAAAATCAGCCTGTCCGGGTAATTCATTATGCTTGCTGAATGTTTTTATTTCACCGGCTACAATTACTTTATCCTTGATATAACTATAAAAGTCCTCGGCAATAATTATTGGAATATCTTCTGCCTGAAGCTTGTTTATCAGTAATTGCAGGTAGTTGAATCTATCGTCTGTAAATTTCTTACCAAACAGGGCAATATTCATAACACCTTATTTTCCGCTAATTTACTAGATTATCTTTTAAATGATAATCTACTCATGAACGTTAAAGAACTTTTAAGAATTTTTCCTGTTCTGTTTGCAAATTATGATTTATGCAAAACCAGCAGTTCTATACACTGAATAATGGACTTAAAATACCTGCGGTAGGACTTGGTGTATATAAAATGCCGGACAATGAAGACACTATTAAGGTAATACAGTTTGCCATTAAATCGGGTTACAGGCATATTGATACGGCCATGTTTTATAACAATGAAACTGCTGTCGGTAAAGCTGTTAAATCAGGGGTAATTGACAGGGAGGATATTTTTGTTACAACCAAGCTTTGGAATTCAGATCATGGATACGACCGGGCTGTTAAGGCCTATCATACAAGCTTATTAAAACTTGGGTTGGAATATGCTGACTTATTCCTGATACACTGGCCTGTTCAGGGAAAAAGGAAAGACACATGGAAAGCTTTTGAAACACTTTACAATGAAGGTAAAGTTAAATCAATAGGGGTAAGCAATTATATGACCCAACATCTTGAAGAGCTATTCTCATATGCCAAGGTGATTCCAATGGTTAACCAAATAGAACTTCATCCTTACATTTATGGGAGTCGGCTGGATACCCTTAATCTCTGCAGACAGAATAACATTCTACCTGTTGCCTATAGTCCTCTAACTAAAGGTGAGAAACTTAAAGATCCTGTGCTAATAAAAATTGCCTCAGCATACAAGAAATCAGCAGCACAGATTCTCATTCGCTGGGCTATACAGCATGATTTCGGAGTAATCCCTAAATCCTCCGTTGCTTCCCGGATTGCTGAGAATATTAATGTATTTGATTTCAAAATCAAAGATGAAGATATGAAAGTCCTCGACGGATTGGATGAACATCTTGCCACTGGTTGGGACCCAACAGATGCCTTCTGAAAAGAAGGTGTTTATTTTATTCATAATTTTACCGCACATTTAATATACATGGAAGTAATGAGGACTTTTGAGCCTGAGGCTACTGCCCGTTCAATAAGTGAAATTTTAAGTAGTGAGTCATCTCACTTCACGAACAAAAAAGAGGAACTTAATTTTATCCTCAGCATTCTTGATTTAACGACTCTTGAAGGAAGTGACACTATAAATACAATAGAAAACCTTTGTCAGAAAGCACAAAGTTTCAATAATAAAGGATACTCAAATGTTGCTGCAGTTTGCGTTTATCCCGTTTTCATCCGACTGGCAAAATCACTCTTGCAGGGTACAAACATAAATGTTGCATCTGTAGCAGGTGCATTTCCTTCAGGGCAATCACCTATTCATGTTAAAATTGCTGAGATAGAATATGCCGTTAAGGAAGGTGCTGATGAAATTGATATGGTTATATCAAGGGGCAAGTTCCTTCAGGGAGATTACATTGAAGTTGCAGATGAAATAAGTGCCATAAAAAAAGCATGCGGTAATAGTCATCTCAAAGTAATTCTTGAGACAGGCGAACTTGGTGACCTTAACGCCATATACAGGGCTTCAGTAATTGCCCTGGAAGCTGGCGGTGATTTTATCAAGACATCCACCGGCAAAATATCACCGGCTGCCACTCCTGAAGCTGCTTATATTATGTTGCATGCTATTAAAGATCATTACGATAAAACCGGTCAAATGAGAGGATTTAAACCTGCCGGTGGCATCTCTACCCCTGAGCAGGCAATAACTTATGTGAGGCTGGTTGAATCTATTCTTGGTCCTCAGTGGCTGAACAGTAGTCTTTTGCGTATTGGAGCCAGCCGGCTTGCAACAAACCTTGTTACAGCACTTGATGAACTGAAATAACAAGCAATGGCCAGATCAAAACTTTTCACAATCGCTGTGCTTAGCCTCATTCTGATAACCGGATTGAGTTCAAAGGGGCAGGTTGGTATTGATGTGGCTAAAGACTTTACGGTTAAGGATGTAAACAGTATCACCCATCACTTATTCAATTATCTGGATAACGATAAAATTGTAGTAATAGATTTCTTTACAACCAACTGCGGGCCCTGCCAGACTTATGCATCACATGTCAGTCAGGCATACGAATACTTTGGATGCAATGAGGGTAATGTTATTTTTCTTGGCATTAACTGGGGCAGTAACAATGACGAAGTCAGGGTATTTGATTCTATATGGGGTGCACATTATCCCTCAGTAAGCGGATTGCAGGGAGGTGGTGATAATGTAGTCGACAGCTTTCAGGTTCTCTCCTATCCTACCGTTGCAATTATAACTCCCGACCATCAGATAGCTGTTCATTACATCTGGCCACCATCATTCGACAGTATTCAATTCCATGTGCTTGCATCAGGTGGTATTCCATCTCAGTGCACCATATCTGCAAGGTCATTATCTCCTGAAAACCCAATTGAAGTTAATGTACTTCCGTCCGGAGAATTAGCCATTAATGCATCCGGCCTGTCAGGTAAAGAGCTGTTACTATCTGTTTATTCAATCACAGGTCAATTAATTAACGAAACAACGTTTTCAGGGGGAATAAGTATCCCAATAAATTATAATAAAGGCGTATTTCTTGGATTAATAAAGCAGGATAATAAAATACTTGGCCGATTCAAATTTATTATTCCTTAATAACGATAAAAGTACTGGTACACTTTTTGCTTTCGTAAACAATAAAAAAACACACATGAACCGCTCTCTAAAAATCATCTTCACACTAATGGTTCTCTCCATTTTTTCAGCATGTACTCTTGATGAGGACCTCGATCCTATTAATGGAGATACACGTGATAAGTACACTGGCACCTGGCTGTTTGCAGAATCTCCTGCATCGAGGAATACCAGCTATTCTGTTACTATCAGCAATGATCCTTCAAACTCCTCACAAGTATTGCTTAAAAATATAGGTAATATGGGAAATTCCTACAGCGCATATGGTATAGCCACCAGTTCTTCAATCACTATACCGGCTCAGGAAATATATTCAGGAATAACCATTGAAGGCACCGGAACGCTGACTTCAGCTGATGTTATGGAATGGGAATACAGTATTACCGGTGGCGGAGATATTGAATACTATGTTGCTACAGCAACCCGCTAAACAATTTTTATTTCTTTCCCGGATTTACTTTAACAACCGGTGACTTGCGATTTCTGGAAGTATCTATTTTTACCGGTTCAATTGCCACATCTATACTATCCTTTTTGCGCGATAATAACTCTAATTTTTCATCCATCATTTTCTGGTAGTCCTCCATATTGCGCTGATAGTATTTGATGTTTTCCTTGAATACATCCGGAGTGGTACCGTAATAAATGTAGAGTGAATCGAAAGCTTTCCCGCTCAATTTTCGAATGCTGTCATGTGACAGACCTATCTGGCGTACTTTCAGAGCAGCATCAGTAATATCCATGTCAGCCATCAGCATGACCATTGTCTGACGGTCAAGTATTTGTTTTGGTTCAGGACCTGCTGTTTTACTTTGCCTGCAACCGTTTGATAGCAGGATAAAGCAAGTGCCCAGTAGAATAAAGAATGAGCGATTCATTGTCATCAGGCTATTTCTCTCCTTTATATTCGTCATTGAGAAGTTTCAGAACCTCATGAGTGATATCAAGAGAATCATTGGCCTTAAGTATATTTCCTCCTTTGCTGTATGAAAAGATATAATCGAAATTCATCTTGGTATTATACCTGCCCAAAAAATTATTAAGACTGTCGAGCAGAAGCTGGTTCATATCAAACTCCTGCCTTGCAAGATCAGCAGAGTACTTCTCACGCAATTCGTATAATTTCTGCTGCTCTGCCATGAGGTTGCCATAGATTTCCTGGGCTGAAGCCTCCGAAATGGTCTTTTTATTCACCTGATCCTGAAAATAAGCGGCATCTTTTTCAAAAGCACTCTGCTTACTTTTCAGTTCATTTTCTAATGCCGTTGAATTCTTCTCAAGTTGCTCTCTCATCTTCTTAACCATATCATACTTAGCAAGGAGCGTATCACTGTTAACATAAGCAATGGATATATCACCCTGTGAAGCTTTCATAATTGCTTTCTCTGGTAATGCATTACCGGGTTTAAGCACAATAAAGTATAGAACAACTAAACCGATAAACAACACTGCATTAATGACAGTAAGAATAACGTTGAGTTTATTTTTTTGAGTTTTGCTGTTCTTTTCAAAACTTGATACAGGAGAATTTTCCTGGTTATTGTTTTCGTTTGTTGACTCAGTGTTGTTGAATGAATTCTCGTCCTGCATGATTGATTATGGTTATAGTTAATAAGTTGTTGCAAGCTTAATTGCCCAGGTCTGACATAAATTTAATGCGCATTAGCCTGATTTCGTCTTCAGTGAATTCATCTTCACCAAGATTTACCAAAGCATCGTGGATGGAATCACTTTCTGCCTCCCTGAAATAATCGTATATCTCTTCCTGATGATATGGATCTACATATTCATTTACATAATAGTTTAAGTCGAGCTTGGTGCCTGAGGATACAATACGCTCAATCTCTGTGAGAAGCTCACCAATAGTCATATTTTTTGCCATTGCGATGTCTTCCAATGAGATCTTCCGGTCAATATTCTGGATTATGTAAACCTTAAGTCCTGATTTATTGACAACAGATTTAACCACCATGTCCATTGGCCTGATGATTTCATTTTCCTCAACATAATTCTTTATCAGTTTGAGGAACGGATCACCGTATTTCTGTGCTTTACCTGAACCTACCCCGGTTATTTGCTTTAATTCATCAAAAGTTATAGGGTACTGAATAGCCATATCCTCCAATGAAGGGTCCTGGAATATGACGAACGGCGGAAGGTTTTCTTTTCTCGATATTTCTTTTCGAAGGTCCTTAAGCAGGGTAAAGAGCACTTTATCCGCTGTACTTGTCTTAACACCTCCTCCAGCAAAGAAGTCTTCTTCCTCAGCATTTTCATAATCATGATCCCTTGTGAGCATGATTGAATAAGGCTTCTTAAGGAATTTAAGTCCTTCTGGTGTTACTTTCAGCAACCCATAATTCTCAATATCCTTAACCAACAATCTTTCAATAAGCATCTGACGGATTACTGCATTCCAGTATTTCTCATCATGTTCACTGCCTTTACCGAAAACTTCAAGCTGATTATGCTTAAACGACTTGTTATTTGCCGAAAGCTTACCTGTAATTACACCGATAATATGTTTAGCCTTGAAGAGTTGTTTGACGGCGATTACTGTTTCAAGTACAAGTTCAACAGCCTCCTGGCCTTCAAACTTTGTTTTGGGGTGCAGGCAGTTATCACAACTTCCGCAATTATCTTCATGGTATATCTCACCGAAATAATGCAGCAGCTGTTTTCTCCGGCATACTGATGATTCAGCATAGGCTACCGTTTCAAGGAGCAGTTGGCTTGCTATCTCCTGTTCGGCAACCATTTTATTCTTATTAAACTTTTCGAGTTTCTGGATATCATCGTAACTATAAAAAGCTACACAATTTCCTTCACCGTCATCTCTTCCTGCCCTGCCTGTTTCCTGATAATAACCCTCAAGACTTTTAGGCATGTCGTGATGTATTACATATCTTACATCCGGCTTATCTATACCCATTCCGAAAGCAATGGTAGCTACAATCACATCGATTTCTTCCATCAGGAACTTATCCTGATTCATTACCCTGGTAGGAGAATCAAGACCTGCATGGTAGGGCAAAGCCTTAATTCCATTTACTTGCAGGGTCTCAGCAAGTTCTTCAACTTTCTTGCGGCTAAGGCAGTATACGATCCCAGATTTGCCGGCTTGCGACTTGATATATTTGATAATATCCTTAATTACATCCTCACTTTTTGGTCTTACTTCATAATATAAGTTGGGCCTGTTAAATGAAGATATAAATAGCCTGGCATCCATCATATTAAGGTTCTTCTGGATATCCTGCTGAACTTTTGGTGTGGCTGTAGCTGTAAGGGCAATGATCGGTACACGTTTTCCGATTGATTCAATGATTGGCCTCAGGCGACGATATTCAGGCCTGAAGTCATGCCCCCACTCAGAGATACAATGTGCTTCGTCAATAGCAAAGAATGATATATTGATATCCTTGAAGAACTGAACGTTTTCATCTTTAGTCAACGACTCAGGGGCAACGTATAATAATTTCGTTTTACCACTAATCAGGTCCTTTTTTACTTCTGCTATTTCACTTTTACCAAGTGATGAATTAAGCACATGGGCTATTCCTTTTTCCGCTCCAAAATTCCTGATGGCATCAACCTGGTTTTTCATCAGTGCGATCAATGGGGAAATAATGATGGCAGTGCCTTCATTTATAAGAGCAGGTAACTGATAACACATTGATTTACCTCCGCCAGTCGGCATGATCACAAAAGTGTCATGGCCATCGAGCAAACTCTGGATAATCGCTTCCTGATTCCCTTTGAATGAATCAAAACCAAAAATTTTCTTCAATAATTCATTAAGCGACGTATTCTCTGCTTTCTTACTCATCTTAAACCCTTATCTTGTAGTCGAGTTAATGCTTTGTCCCGGCAATCTATATTTTATCCTCTTTAACAAATTTAATAAAAACTTACGGTTAGTCAAAGCCTTTTTATAGTAATCTAGTTAAAAATTTCTAAAAAAGAAAAGTAAATAATCAAAATTCTACTCTTCTGTTAAAAACAATAAACAATAAAGATAGTCTCCTTTTTTAAGGAATGCCATCCCAAAAAAATAAAATGTAACTTTTCCCATTAACAACGGAATAAAAAAGCTTTAAACTCCCGGCCTAATTCTTTTATTCCATTTTTGGCAAAAGGAATGCAAATTTCATAAAATTTTCAATTGATTACACAACTAATTTTCAATTAGATCGACTTAATATTCATTACATTGCAACCGCAGCCATAAAGCAGCAATTCGGCACTTAAATTGTATATTTGCACAATTTTAAAGATGCAACCTTTGAAAACACACCATGAAATCCGTGCTATTGCATTAAGAACCATCAACGAGGAAGCAACTGCTATTGAGCAGTTAAGTACTTTCCTGACGGATGATTTTGAAAAAACCGTTGACCTTATCCTTAATTCAAAAGGAAGGGTTATAGTTACCGGGATAGGTAAAAGTGCCAATATTGCATCTAAACTTGTCAGCACACTTAACAGCACAGGCACGCCATCAATCTTCATGCATGCAGCGGATGCTATTCATGGTGACCTGGGAATGATACGCAATGAAGATATAGTTATCTGCCTGTCGAAAAGTGGTGATACACCTGAGATAAAAGTACTTATTCCACTTATAAAGACAATGGGCAATAAGGTGGTTGCCATGGTAGGTAACACTGATTCTTTCCTTGCAAAGAATGCCGACCTTCTGTTAAATACAACTGTAAAGCGTGAAGCCTGCCCTAATAACCTTGCCCCCACTGCCAGTACAACCGTACAACTTGTAATGGGTGATGCCCTCGCTGTTGCTTTATTAGAGTGCAGGGGATTTACCAGGGAGGATTTTGCAAAATACCACCCCGGCGGTGCTTTAGGCAAAAGACTCTACTTAAGGGTTTCTGATATATACAAGGCCAATGAAAAACCCGAGGTACAGGTTGATGATGATATGAGATCAGTAATTCTTGAGATTTCTTCTAAAAGATTAGGTGCTACAGCCGTACTCGACAGTAATAAACTGGTAGGTATTATAACTGATGGTGATATCAGGAGAATGTTACACAGGGAAGTGCCTTTCCAGCATCTCACAGCAAAAGAAATTATGACACGTGATCCTTTGACGATAAATTCCGATATCCTGGTTGCCGATGCTTTAGATGTGATGCGTAAAAATAATATTACCCAGGTTCTCGTTATTGAAGATGGAAATTATGCCGGAGTAATACACCTGCATGATATCCTTAAAGAAGGCATTATCTAACAATTACCACAATGGGCAAAAAACTCACTGAGTTTAATGATTACCGTGAAAAGATGAATAAGCGCCTGATGGCTGCTGACAATAATAAAATTCTCAAAAGGATTTACAGTGTTGATACCCTAACTTATGAGGATGGTGCTCTGAACGCCAGGACTAAAGAAATGCTCGGACTTGTTTCTTCCATGGTGTTACGGTGTGATGACTGCATAAAGTATCATCTCATCAAATGCCATGAGTTAGGTATTACAGAAGCTGAACTCATGGAAATAATTGGTGTTGCAAACCTTGTGGGTGGCACTATCGTTATTCCTCATACACGCAGGGCTATAGAATTCTGGGATGACCTCAATAAACCTGAATAACTTCAATAGTAGATGATACTCCGGACTGAAAATTTAGTAAAGAAATACCGCCAGCGCACAGTTGTAAACAATGTGTCGGTTGAAGTAAGGCAGGGAGAAATTGTTGGGTTACTGGGGCCTAACGGAGCCGGCAAAACCACTTCTTTTTACATGATAGTAGGTCTTATCAAACCTCTTTCAGGTCATGTTTATCTTGAGGATACTGATATAACAGAGATGCCTATGTATCGTCGTGCACAACTTGGTATTGGTTATCTTGCACAAGAGGCATCGGTTTTCAGGCAGCTGAGTGTCGAAGATAATATAATGGCAGTGCTTGAATTCACCAACTTAACCAAACTGCAGCAGAAAGAAAGACTTGAAAGCCTGATTGATGAGTTTGGCCTTAGCAATGTCAGGAAAAGTAAAGGTATACAGCTGTCAGGTGGTGAAAGGAGAAGGACTGAGATAGCACGTGCTCTTGCGGCCAACCCAAAATTCATACTACTGGATGAGCCTTTTGCCGGAGTAGACCCTATAGCAGTCGAAGATATCCAGCATATCGTTTCAAAGCTGAAAGATAAAAATATTGGGATTCTCATTACCGACCATAATGTACATGAAACCCTTAATATCACTGACCGGGCTTACCTTTTGTTTGAAGGTTCTGTACTTCGATCGGGATCTGCAGAAGAATTGGCAAACGATGAAAAGGTAAGGGATGTTTACCTTGGCAAAAACTTCGAATTAAGAAGGTAATGAGTTAAATAGTAACCATTGCCTTGCATAGTTCCTTTAATTCTTCAGCTTTCTTATCCTTGCCGATACTATACATATAATCAGCTGCCTGCATCAGTTTTCTTATATCAGGACGCAGAACGGGATCTGTTTCTGCTAACTCAGAGTAATATCCAAGGGCAGACTGGAGCCCTTCCTCAAGTACCATCCGTGTTATTTTGGAAGTAATTGAAAGGCTTGTTTCATTGTTAAGTGTACCTTCTATAAGCCTTACTAATTCATGGTTTGAACTGATGCTGGTATTATTTAGCACTATGATAGTATGCTTCAGGTCAATGAACCTGTGGAAGTTTATTCTTGATCCCTCCCAAATACCATTATGATAAACTACTTTACAACCGTTGCAATCCCTGATCCTGAACCCACAACCATAAGGCACTTCCTTGCCTGAATTGGTAGTACTGGGTGAGAATGCAATTTGAAGTAATTCCTGCTTTATGGGTGATTCCTTGTACAATGCATTATCCCATTTAAGCATATCTTCAGCTGTTGAGCATACTCCCTTATCTCCTACCGGCCCATCATTATGAGTTTCCCTGATCCTGACAAAGCCACTCCTTGAAGCCCTGAATCCGTCAGTCTGTGCCCTGGTGATTGTTGTATCAGCAGACGAGTATACAAATGTGTTCTTCATGCCAAGCGGATTGAAGATGTGCCTCTGGCAGAACTCATTCAGTGTTAATCCACTAATGCGCTGCACTACAGTGGCAAGCATCACATAACCTGTGTTGGAGTAATCATAGCGGCTTCCCGGAATAAAATATAAGGGGAGTTTATACTTAGCCATCAGGTCAATTACATCTTCATTATCCGGAGCATCATCAGCTTTCCAGTATTTATCTACCAGGTACATGTAATTGGGCAGGCCTGACAGGTGATGCAGTAAGTGCTTAATCGTAATATTATTGTATGGTAACTCAGGAATGTATTTGCTTAATTCATCCTCAAAATTCAGTCTTCCGTCATTAATGAGTATAAGAATAGCTGCTGCCGTAAATTGCTTACTAACCGAAGCTAACTGGAAAATAGTCCCTGCTTTAACCGGTTCCTTCTTTAAAGGATCAGCATACCCGACTGACTTACTGAAGATCTCACTACCGTCATAAGCCACAAGTATATTTCCGCTGAACCTGTAACGTGATGCAAACTTTGACACCAATGAATCAAGACGGTTAGTTATATCTGACGCAAGGATTTTAGTAAGATGATGCGCTTCAGAGTCTGTAAGGATTTCAGTGTCGTTTAGATTGGCACTTGAGATATGAGAATCAATAGAAGAAAAACCAACACAAAGGAGTAAAACCAGAATTAATCGAAAAACATGCTTCATCACTTTTCCCGCACTGTTTAATTTGTTCAACGTTACTGCACAAAAATATAATTATTTTTATCCGCGTGTCAAAAATCTAAAAATTATTTCTCACCAAAGATTACTGACATTATTATATACAACATAATTGAGAATAATATTCCTGTCCAACTTAATAAAACCACCAGAATAATTGTTCCAAGGAGGAAAGTATACCTGATAATATTGGTCTTAAACCCATATCCCTTGTAAAACTTCAATGAAAACATCGGTAGCTCCGATATCAGTAATACACAGGATACGGGAATAATCAGTAATTGTACCCAGAGATTTCCGGCTATATTATCGATTATTGAAAACCCGCTGTTACCTTGTAGTACAACAATGGCAAATGATACAATGAAAACTGCGTTTGCCGGTGTTGGCAGTCCTAAAAAAGAAACTGTCTGCCTGTTGTCCAGGTTAAATTTTGCAAGCCGGAGTGCCGAAAATGCAGCTATCAGCAATGAAAAATAAGGCAGTATTGAATACAGTGTATTTCCTGATTCAACCAACTCATTCCTGCTCATAATATAATACAGGAATAGAGCCGGCACCAATCCAAAGGAAATTACATCGGCAAGTGAATCAAGTTCCTTACCGATCATTGATTTAACATTAAGCAATTTCGCAAAGAAACCATCAAGGAAGTCAAATAATGCCGACAGGCCAACCAGCAAAGCCGCTTCAGTGGGATATCCCTTTAAAAGTAATATTGCAGCAACTGAACCGCTTATCAGGTTTAACAAAGTAACTGCATTCGGTATGTGAGCCTTTAATTCCATGATCCTGTTTGATTATCTTTCAAAGATAAATTCAAATCATGGATAATCCTGAGACACTAAATTGTTTTCTTCAACCGGGCTATGTTAATAAACCGTCTAAGCATCAAAATCTCAACTTTTTCGCACGATCTATTGTTAATATGCATAAATTTGAATAGGTCATAAAAATCACGAATATGGAAAACCCTAAAACAATTGAATCACTTGGCTTTGTAATCAAGAAGGAAACCCTATGTTTACTGGCATCTGAGCATAAATTTTCAGAGTTAATCCTTGAAGACCTGGATCCATATCCCGGTTTCTATGATCACTTTCATATACCGGTGAGTGAAGAGGAAAAGAAACCCCGGTCAATTTTTGCTATCATAAAGGACCTTGGTTTTGAGCAAATGAATGATTTCATCAGAATGACTACCAATATCAGGAAATCATTTCATTCACGGTTTGATGCTGTAATGGGACGACTCTCATTCCAGAACGGACTTGTCAGCTGTATCAGGATCTACATGGATGATTATACCTCCCTGCCACGGTTAATCGAGATGTATAAACAACATGGCATTGAGTTCCTCAGCTCCCGTTCTGTAAAAGATTACAGCAGTGTCATCCATATCTGGAAATATATGATACTTGAAGAAGTTGTACCCGGCATTTACAGGGATACCGAACTGAAGGATACCTATTACTTTAAGGTATCAAAACATGTAAGCTGGCCAAAATTTGAAACAATCAGTACCAATGTCAGGAACAACAATAACCATAAAGTGTATGATGCTGCCCAGGCAGGTTATTACAGCCATGAAGGAATTGTTGAGATGGTACGTATCTATGACCAGAAGGCGACACTCGATAACCTTGTGTTCCTTAAGGAAAAATACGAACTTGAGATTGAACGGTCATTGTTTCAATTAGCATAAACTGAATGATATGAATGCCGAGGAATTTCAGTCCATGCCCATTGAAAAACGTGTAAATCTTGTTCTTAATCAGGGCAACATGCTGCTTGAACGGATATTCATGTTTTATGTTATCAAGCTCTACGCCATGAATGGCCTTTTTGTTGAAATCTGGTACCAGCAGATAAATAACAGGATTGATAAGGTAAAACTGGTGCATATTGATGATGTGCTTCATCTTTATGAAAAACAGATCAATATCACCGACTTATTCCACTAAAGCCGTTACCCGGCAGTTAAGTGAGATTGTATACTTTTGCAGAATACTTTACTGCAATGGAACAGTTTATTCCTATTTCAAATTATAATTACCCTTTACCTGACTCAAGGATTGCATCTTTCCCCCTTACTGAAAGAGACCAGTCGAAACTGCTTGTTTTAAGTAACGAGAGGATACATGACAGTATTTTCTACAATCTTGCTGACGAGATCCCCGATAATAGCCTCTTCATTTTTAATAACACCAAAGTAATTAAAGCCCGCCTTATCTTTCAGAAAGCGGGAGGTGCGCGTATAGAAATATTCTGCCTGGAGGAAACATCTCATGGCGACAGCTTCAGTGAATGGCAGTGTTATGTAGGTAATTCAAAAAGATGGAAGAGCGGTGAACTATCCCTCACTGACAATTCCACATACCTATGCCTCACTGCCGAACGTGAAAGTATTAATAATGATACCCAAACCATCAGATTTAAATGGAATAATCCGGCTTATTCTTTTGAGAAGGTTCTTGAGGTATTCGGTAAAGTTCCCCTGCCACCTTATATTCACAGGGAAGCTGTGGCTGACGACAGGGAGAGGTACCAGACTATTTATGCAAAATACGACGGATCTGTTGCAGCTCCTACTGCCGGACTGCACTTTACGGATAAGGTTTTTAATGATCTTGAAGCCAAAGGATGCACCATTGACTATCTTACTCTTCATGTTGGCGCAGGAACATTTAAACCTGTCTCCAACGAGAATGCCATTGAACACCCGATGCATGAAGAGAAGGTGATAATCCACAGGGATACTGTACTTCGGTTAATCCAAAACCTGGATAAAACCATTGTTTCAGTAGGTACAACCTCGATGCGGTCACTGGAAAGCATCTATTGGGCAGGAGTTCAGATCATCACTTCTTCAAAAGATAATATTGCCGAAACAGGCCGCTTCTTTATTGACCAGTTTGAACCTTATAAAGCAAAAGGCAATATTTCTGCACATGATGCACTGACAGCTGTTTATGATAATCTCAGGACGAATAAACTCTCCGAAATAAGCGGGTCAACAAGAATTATGATCATGCCCGGTTATAACTTCAGGATTTGCAATGCACTGGTCACAAACTTCCATCAGCCACAAAGCACATTGCTTCTGCTGGTGGCAGCATTTATCGGTGACAGGTGGCGCAAAGTATATGATCATGCACTTAATAATGATTACAGGTTCCTGAGCTATGGCGACAGTTGCCTTTTCTTCAGGCATAATCAGTAACTGAAAGATACGGATGGGCATAACCGGAATTATACTGGCAGGCGGCAAGAGCTCAAGAATGGGTTCAGACAAAGGTCTTATACTGTTCAACGGAAAACCCATGGTATCCTACAGTATTGAACTAATGAAGGAATTCTGCGACAGAATCATTATCAGTACTTCTAATCCTGAATATGCACAGTTCGGTTATGAATTAATACCTGATATTTATCCTGACAAAGGGCCGCTTGGCGGATTGTATACCTGTCTTAAAGAAAGCAATTCAGAAATAAATCTTTGCCTCCCGTGTGATGTCCCCCTTATGTTTCGGGGAATACTTCAGAAATTAACAGATGAATCTGACAGCCAATCTTGTATTGTCCCTTTAACCCCGTTGCCAGAGCCCTTAATTGCTGTATATCCATCTGCTGTAATTCCGGTTCTTGAACAAATGCTGAATGAGGGAACCTATAAAATGGCCTCCATATATGATTGTTTCCCGACGAAGTACATTAACCTGGATCAATTTCCTGAAGGGACTAACATAAAGCAGTTCAGGAATATGAATAGCATGTCGGATTTTACTAATTTTGGCATCCCAACGGATAACAATGCCTGAAACAGTCACTACCAAAAAGAACAAGAACATCAATGAGAATGCCGAGATGTCGTTCTGGGATCATCTCAGTGCATTGAGAGGTCATCTGTTTCGCTCTGCAATTGCCGTTGTTGTATTTGCAATACTCGCTTTTATTAACAGGGGAATCATCTTTGATGCTATAATACTTGCACCAAAGGAATCCGATTTTATAACCAATAGATTATTCTGTCAGATCGGACGGTACTTGCATATTGACGGACTGTGCATTGACAATCTTCAAATCAACATTATAAACCTGAATCTGTCGGGGCAATTCACCACTCACCTTTCTATCAGTTTTTTTGCAGGGTTGATACTTGCCATGCCGTATGTCATCTGGGAAATATGGCGGTTTTTAAAACCTGCACTTTACGAAAATGAAAGAAGGAACTCCAGGGGTGCAGTAATTGTAACATCCTTGCTGTTTCTCTTAGGTATAACATTTAGTTATTTCGTGCTTGTTCCGATTACGCTAAGTTTCTTCGGCAGTTATAGTGTGAGTACCCAGATAGAGAACCAGATCTCATTATCTTCCTATATCAGCACATTGGTTTCAGTGACTTTTTCAGTCGGTGTAGTATTTGAAATGCCGGTATTTATTTACTTCCTGAGTAAAATAGGAATAGTAACACCTGAATTCCTCAAAAAGAGCCGTAAATACATGATTGTCCTTATTGTAACTATTGCGGCCATTATTACACCTCCCGATGTATTCAGTCAGATAGTTGTAAGTATCCCATTACTTGCCCTTTATGAAGCTAGCATCATAGTTTCATCCAGGGTAAGCAAAAGAAGAGTAGCATTGAATTAAACTTGTAACCTTTCATATTTTTATGCGTCAAAGAGGCATAAAACAATAAAAGTCATGAAAGAAAACAGGTTATACCGTATTGTAAACGGTAAGGTTATCGGAGGAGTAGCTGGTGGAATTGCAGAATTCTTTAATGTAGATCCTACAATTATCCGTATCATTTTCATACTCCTTACTCTTATGGGCGGAGGCGGCGTCCTGATCTACCTTGTTCTATGGATAGTGGTACCTGAAAAATACAGGCTTTACCCACCTTACACATCTTACTCATCAGCCACCTCAACACCTTCCAGCGACCCAACAACCGGAGTAGGTGAAACCTACGAAGGTTACACTACAGGCACTTCACCAAAGCCTATTATTACTGACCCTGTACCTCCAACACGCACAAAACTTGATGGGAGCCTTATTGCAGGATTGGTATTAATCCTTATAGGCGGATTTTTCCTGATGGATAAAATTTTCCCACATATAGATTTCGGTGATTTCTGGCCCTTACTACTGGTACTTATTGGTTTGATTATGATTGCCAGAGGCCTTCCTGTCCTCACTAAAAAAGATGAACCTGAAACACCGGCCAACGATAAAGACAATTCAATCAATAACGACCTAAATTTATAAGTCATGAGCTACAAAAAGCTTTTCTGGGGGATACTGCTGGTTATTATCGGCCTCCTCTTTATACTTAAAAACATGAGTGTTATCTACTTCGATTGGTGGACAATCCTGAAGATGTGGCCTCTGTTATTAATACTCTGGGGAATCTCACTCCTCCCCATGAAAGATTATGTTAAGGTCATTCTGTCTCTTGTTGCCCTTGCTGTAGGATTCCTTATCGTCTCAAAATATGACACTCGTGAAAGGCCTTTCAGCCACTGGAGAGACCATAATTCTGAATGGAGTTACGACGACAACAATGAAAATGACACCACTCTCTATTCAGGAGAATACCAGGAATTGTTCCAGACCTATGATTCAGCAGTTCAATTTGCTACCCTCAATTTTGATGCTGCAGCAGGCAAATACCGCATCTCTGATTCATTACTGACTGATAAACTGCTTCTTTTCAGGAAGAGAGGAAACATTGGCGATTACAGTATGACTTCCAATGATGATGGCGGACGAAGGAATATTGACCTTAATATTGAAGAATCAGTAGTAAAGCTGAAGAATACAGGCAATGATGTTCAACTATACCTGAACCCTGATCCAACCTGGGATTTTGAATTTGAAATCGGGGCTGCTGATATTGACTTCAACCTCTCAAAATTTAAGATCGGGAACCTGAATGTAAGTGGTGGGGCATCCTCCATCAAACTTAAACTTGGTGGCAATGTGCCAATGTCAAATGTAAATGTTGAAGCAGGTGCTGCATCTATACGTATTGATGTTCCTGAAAGTGCAGGGGTTGAAATAAAAACTGAAACCGTTCTCACCAGCAGGAACTTCCCCGGATTTAACAGAATCTCAAAAGGACATTTCAGGACAGACAATTTCTCTACAGCGGATTCTAAGATAGTTATTAAAGTTGACGCCGGTGTATCTAGTCTTGATGTTAACAGGTATTGATAAATTCAAGATTTAAGATTTGAAATTTTAGATTATAAAGGAAGGCGCATCTTTTGATGCGCCTTTACTTTATTCTATCGTACAATCTTTTTCAAGAAACTCTCCGAATAAACGGCATATCTCATCCGGTGCATCTACATGAACCCAGTGACCTGCATTCTTAATCTCAGCCACTGATGAGTTTGGGAATAACTTATGCATTAAAGCATAGTGGCTGGCAAGAATATAGTCCGAATTAGTCCCTTTTATAAACAGCACCGGCTTATCACAAGAAGAATTGCTTTCTATACCGGCGAAGATGTAATCCATATTTGCTGCTATAGCCTGCAGGTTCAGCCGCCAGTCAAAAGTATTCCTTGTTTTCCTGTACAGATTCTTCAGGATAAATAAACGGGTGGCCTCACTCCTGATGCTTTGTGCCAGTATTGCAGCTGCTTCTTCCCTGCTGTGAATTGCATCAAAATTCATCGACATCATAGCACTTATAATATCGAAGTGAGCATCCCTGTCAGGATATTTTACAGGACTTATATCAACAATAATAAGCTTTGAAGGGATGTCAGGATACTCCAATGCAAATTGCATAGCAACCTTTCCTCCCATCGAATGTCCGATTATAACCGGGTTTTTTAACTGATGGTCGTCAATAAACTCATGAAGGTCATCAGCCATGGCTGTATAATTGAATGTAGGGCTGTGAGGTGATTGCCCGTGATTCCGCAGGTCAGGCAGGTAAACTGAGAAATGTTCAGCCATCCGCTTACCATGTGTTACCCAATTGTCCGACAAACCAAATAGTCCATGAAGGATTATTACCGGTTCACCACTTCCAAAATGCCTGTAAAACAATTTCATTATTCCAGTTCTTTGAGGTATTTCTGAATGGTTTTCTCCAATCCGAAATAGAGTGCATCTGCAACAAGCGCATGGCCAATGGAAACCTCCAGCAAACCATTGATTTGTGATTTGAAATACTTCAGGTTATCAAGGTTAAGATCATGACCTGCATTTATTCCTAATCCAGCCTCTAACGCAATGTCAGCAGCTGTAATATAAGATGCTATCGCTTCTTCCCTGTTTTTATGGTAAGCCGAGGCATACATCTCTGTATACAGCTCAATCCTGTCTGTGCCTGTTTCAAATGCGTTCTCTACCATCCTTGGGTCAGGGTCAACGAAAATGGACGTCCTGATTCCACTCCTGTGCAGTTCATCAATAATATCCCTGAGATAATTACGATAGGTAATAGTATCCCAGCCATGATTGGAAGTAAGTGCATCAGGTGCATCAGGTACAAGCGTAACCTGGTGTGGTTTTACCTCTGTAACAAGGTCCATAAACCTGCGCTCAGGATTGCCTTCAATATTGAACTCAGTTGATAAAACCGGCTTCAGTTGATAAACATCATTGTAACGTATGTGCCTTTCATCAGGACGTGGATGAACCGTTATTCCCTGGGCCCCAAATCTTTCACAATCAAGGGCTACCTTAAGCACATTCGGCAGATTGCCACCCCTGGCATTCCTCAAAGTGGCTATTTTATTGATGTTTACACTAAGCTTTGTCATAATATCTATATTGTCGGGGCAAAATTATGAAATAAAGCCGACCCTTCTGTTTGTCAGAAATGATAACCATTTTTGCTTACTTTTGTTAAACTTGAATAATCTGTAAAATGCAACCATGATAGCCAAAGACCTGATAAGTGACACTGTGATGCCCCTTCAAACATCCGACACAGGTATTACCGCACTTAACTGGATGGAAGAGTTCAAGGTATCGCACCTGCCTATTGTAAACAATAACGATTTCCTCGGACTTATCTCTGAGAAAGACATTTATGAGCTTAACCATTACGAGGAGCCACTCGGAAATCATGCCCTTTCGCTTATAAATCCTTATGTATACGAAAGCCAGCATGTTTACGAAGTCATAAGGCAGGTGCATGAACAAAAGCTCACTCTTATACCTGTCATCAATGAGAAGAACCACTATGTGGGTTCAATAACTTTACAGTGCCTCACAAAATACTTTGCACGACTCGCAGCAGTCGACAACCCGGGTGGTATCATTGTGCTTGAGATGGGCATCAGGGATTTCACGCTGAGTGAGATTGCAAGAATCGTTGAATCAAACGATGCACTCATACTCAGCCTTTATGTAATGACACTGCCTGATTCAATGAAGATGCAGGTTACCATCAAAGTTAACCGGATGGATATTGCATCGCTTATCTCAACCTTTAACAGGTATAATTATACTATCAAAGCTTCCTTCTTTGAAACTGACTACGACCAGACTCTCCACGACAGGTATGATTCCCTAATGAGGTTTCTTGACATCTGATATGCGGTTTCTTATTGGCATAGCTATATCCGGTATATTAATGCTATTATGCATTCCGGGCTATGCACAATATCTTACAGGTGATATAACAATCAAGGGTAATATTAAAACCCACCCATCACTTATTAACAGGGAAATAGTGTTGAAGGAGGGAGATACTTTAACATCCTCCCAAATCAAAGATGTATCAGATCTGTCGGTACAAAATATTCTTAAAACCAACCTCTTTCACACTGTTACGGTTGATACTTTAAATAGAAACGACACCCTCGACTTTATATTCATTGTAAAAGAACGGTGGTATTGGTGGATATGGCCCTGGATTGAGCGGCCCGACCGTAATTTCAACGACTGGTGGCAGCATAAGGACCTGCTGCGTGTTTCTGGGGGTCTCCAATTTCAGCATGAAAACATGAGAGGCAGAGGTGAAAAACTAAACCTTAAAGCATGGGGTGGCTACAAAACATACCTCGAGGCAAGTTATGAATGGCCTTACATTAACCAAAAGAAAACAATTGGTGCAGGCATTTTTGCAACATATTCCAGCGGAAGAGAAGTTGATTATACTACCCGCGAAAATAAACAGGTATTCTGGCATTCATCAGCAAATATCTTCGAATCTCATCTTTATGCTGTTTATCTAAAATACAGGCCGGGCATACGTTTTAGTCATTTTTTCACTTTAAGTTACCGCAAATTCATTTATTTCGATTCCATCTTAGCAGAAGGAGCAAGATTACATTCAGACTTGTCACGACCTGAATTAATATCTTTCTCGTATCTGATAAAAGCTGATTTCCGTGATAACAGGTACTATCCACTTAAAGGATTTTATACAGAATCTGAAACCGGTTTTCTTAAAAATATCAATAGCCGCTATAACCAGCAAAGTGAGAGAGTTTCACTGAGAGGTTACCTGCCACTTGCCGAAAATATTTATTCAGCATCAGAATTTACAGCAAAATTTACCAACACGCTGGTAAAGCCATATTTCCTTCAAAACGCACTGGGCTACAACAGGGAATTTATCCGGGGCTATGAATACCTTGTTATTGAAGCACCGCATTACTGGCTTTTCAAGTCACAAGTGAGATATGCAATACTTCCATACAAAACATTCAGGATTCCGTATATACAATCAACAAAATTCAATCCTGTACCTGTAAGTATTTTCATAGGACCGCATCTTGATTGCGGAAAAGCTTTCCCCGCACTTAATAAAGAAATTAATTCCCTGCAGGGTGAAGTCCTCACGGGCTATGGAATAGGACTCGACCTTGTAACTTATTATGAAAAGGTTTTCCGTATTGAATATACTTTCAGGAACACCGGAGGTTCAGGGTTATTCATTCACTTTATGGCTATGATTTAGCTTATAACTCGTAGCCAAACCTCTTCAGTTGCTGCTGGTCATCACGCCAGTCTTTACTCACTTTAACCCTCAGCTCAAGATATACTTTCTGGTCAATAAACTCCTCAATGTCTTTCCTGGCTGCCATACCCAGGCCTTTTATTGATTTGCCCTGATGGCCGATAATGATAGCTTTCTGTGATTCCCTGCTTACATAAATGGTCGAAGAAATATGGGTGATATTCTCTTTCTCCTTGTATTCATCAACTGAAACCTCCACTGAATAAGGGATCTCCTGCTTAAAATAGAGGAGAATCTTTTCCCTGATTATTTCTGAAACAAAGAACCGCATAGAACGGTCGGTCAACTCATCTTTCGGATAATAAGGCGGCGAAACAGGCAGTTTATCGAGCAGCACATCAAATACCCTGTCGAGGTTAAACCTGTGTAAAGCGGAGACCGGAATAACTGTAGCACCGGGCATCTTCTCCTCCCACATCCTGACCTGGGCAAGTGCTTCGTCTTGTGTTTGGAGATCCACTTTATTAACAGCTATTATTACCGGTTTCCCGGAGCCGTTAATTTTCTGAAGGTACTCCTCCTGCAACTGGTCTTCCGATTTTTCGGTTACCAGCAAAAAGATATCCGCATCCTCCAAGGCTGTATTTACAAACTTCATCATTGATTCATGCAGCTTATAATGCGGTTTAACTATTCCGGGCGTATCTGAATATACGATCTGGAAATCTTCACCGTTCACAATTCCCATGATACGGTGACGCGTTGTTTGAGCTTTTGATGTAATGATAGATAACTTTTCACCAACCAGGGCGTTCATTAAAGTAGACTTGCCCGCATTTGGCAAACCAAGAATGTTAACAAAACCGGACTTGTGCTCCATTTATAAAAAAAATATTAAAATTGTCAGGACAAAGAAACAAAATATTATCTTTGCACTCTCAAATTAAACAACCGGAAAGAAAAACATACTGCGGGGTGGAGCAGAGGTAGCTCGTTGGGCTCATAACCCAAAGGTCGTAGGTTCGAATCCTGCCCCCGCTACTAACCAACAAAAGCCTTGAAATTCAAGGCTTTTGTTGTTATTATCAATAACAACTTATTATGTCAAACATTATTGCAATCGTTGGCCGCCCTAATGTAGGCAAGTCCACATTTTTTAACCGCCTTACAGGAGCAAGAAATGCTATTGTAGATCCAACTTCAGGGGTTACCCGTGACCGCCATTACGGTTTATCTGACTGGAATGGTGTGGAATTTTCCATTATTGACACCGGTGGCGTAGTGGTTGGAAGTGATGATGTGTTTGAAGAAGCTATCCGCCGGCAGGCTGAACTGGCTATTGAAGAGGCTGATGTTATCCTTTTTATGGTTGATGCCAAAGAAGGACTCTCCCCCCTTGATGAGGAAGTTGCAGATATGATAAGACGCTCAACAAGGAAGATTTTCCTTGTTGCCAACAAAGTAGATAATGCCGGCCGCTCTGCCGAAACCGGAGAATTCTATGCACTTGGATATGAGAAAGTCTACGAAATTTCAGCTATCAACGGAAGTGGTACCGGCGATTTGCTCGATGATGTGGTTAAAGAATTTGAAAACAAAACACTCGAAGAACTTCCCGATCTTCCTAAAATTGCTTTCGTAGGCAGGCCAAATGTCGGTAAATCATCCATGATTAATGCACTGCTTGGTGATGAAAGAAACATTGTTACACCAATTCCCGGCACAACACGGGACTCTATTTATACCCGCTATAACAGCTTTGGTTTTGACTTTTTCCTTGTTGACACAGCAGGATTAAGGAAAAAAGGCAAGGTAACCGACAATATTGAATTCTATTCGGTAATGCGCTCAGTAAGAGCTATTGAAAACAGTGATGTATGCATCCTTATGCTTGATGCTACCCAGGGATTGGAAAGTCAGGACCTGAATATTTTCAGCCTTGCCCATAAGAACCATAAGGGTATTGTGATTGTGGTAAATAAATGGGACCTCGTAGAAAAAAGCACTAACACCCATAAAGATTTTGAAGAGCTCATCAAGAGCCGCATAGCGCCTTTTACTGATGTTCCGATTATCTTCACCTCAGTGATAAACAAGCAGCGAATACACAAAACACTTGAAACTGCAAGGCAGGTTTATAAGAACAGGACTAAAACCATTTCGACAAGTAAGCTGATGGACACATTAATGCCTATCATTAATGAGAACCCACCGCCTGCGGTAAAAGGAAAGCACATCAAGATAAAATACATTACTCAGCTTAAACTGGCTTACCCTTCGTTTGTATTCTTCTGTAACCTTCCCCAGTACATCACTGATTCCTATAAACGATTTATTGAAAACCGTTTACGTGAACTTTATGATTTCTCAGGGGTTTCAATAAACATCTATTTCAGGCAGAAATAAATGGAAGAAGTCCGTATTGATAAATGGCTTTGGTCAGTACGAATATACAAAACCCGTAACCTGGCCATTGATGCCTGCAAGGCAGGTAAGGTCAAGATTGATGGTAATGCTGTAAAACCTTCAAGGATAGTAAAAGAAGGAGATGTTATCAGTGTTTCCTTAGGTCCGCTCAATAAAACCATCAGGGTAAAACAACTCCTGCATAACCGTATCTCCGCTAAACTGGTTATAGACTTTCTGGAAGACCTTACTCCGGCTGAGGAGTATGAAAGAATAGAATTCATGAAGGAATTCAATGCAGAGCGCCGTGAAAGAGGCATTGGCAGGCCTACCAAGAAAGACCGCAGGGAGATCGACCGGTTAAAAGGTGAATAATAAAGATTAAAGGCCTGAAAAGGAAAGGCCATACCTTCCCTTTTCAGGTATATGTTGACGACCACCGGCACAACCGGTGATCTGATTAGAATGTCAAATATTTTCATCAGCACGTTTCACAACGCCTGATGAATTAAATACAAGATGTCAAAGAACAGTACTTAATGTGAAATTTTATGTAGTAAATTACTCAGATTTAATCTGTTATAAATCTCTAATAATAAGGATGTTATAACTAACTGAATATCAACTATTAAATATCACATTTCTTTATATTATTGTGATAATAGTATATTATATATGTCAATAATCATGCCAACTTCTGCAAATAATTGCAGTTAGGATTTTGAATAGCAAAAAAAATAATGACTAATAAATGATGTTAAAAAAGGTGGGACTTGTGGGACAAGTGTGACTTGTGGGACTTGTGGGACAATATTGAACTACATTGAACTACATTGAACTACATTGAACAACATTGAACAACATTGAGTACCTGCTTTTTACCCCCCCCCTATGAAAATATTGCATTGGAACACTACAGCCCGCAATAAAAATATTGAAACCTGAGTATTATCAATATTACAGATCAGTATTTGCATTAGCCGGCTCATTATATTTGAGCAATTTGTTATTTCAACCCAAAGGTATAAAAACCATGTGCGACATTCCAATTTTTTATTGAAGTTTTTTAAGTATTTTATTTTCGCTATAACTTTAATTGAGGTTTGTGGATAAGTGGGACTAGTGGGACTATTGGGACTAGTGGAAAACTAGATTGAACTACATTGAACCACCTTGAACAACATTGAACAACATTGAACAACATTGAACCCCTCGATAAAAACTTGGTGACCGCTATTTTATAAGTGTAACCACTCCTCTAATCTGATTCACCTTCCCCATTCCATCCATATAACTCACCACCCAGTTATAAACTCCCGGCAACTCATCCTTGCCATCCCATCCCTTTGAAGGATCACTGGTTTCAAAGAAGCACTGTCCCCAGCGGTTGTAGATGGAGAGGTGGTATTGGCTTATGAGATCAGGTTTTAGGATAATGGGCTTGAAGGTATCATTTAACCCGTCGCCGTTTGGGGTAAAGGCATTCGGGACATACACCGGCACTGCCACATTCACCAGCATGGCGGTATCTCGTGATTCGCAGCCCTCAGTGGTTTTAATGATAACGGAGTATTCACCTTCTTCGGTTACAGTTATAAAGTAATTGGTTTCACCGTTACTCCATTCGTAGGAGGCATAGCCTTGCGGGGCTTCGAGGGTGTACTGGTTTTCGAAGGGGATGGGGTTATCGGGGAAGTTGGTGATAGGGTTTGGTATTACCGATACTTCCACCGAATCAGTGGCCATACAATTCATCTGGTCGATTACCTTAACACGGTATAAACCTGCATCATTCAACCCGGCAGATGGGATTTCATACAATGACCCATTTATGTTTCCCTTAGGTGTTTCCCATATTACTGAATACAAAGGGCCTGTTCCTCCACTCGGAATAGCCATTTGTGAAAGCGGACTATACTCACATACTTTGTCCTGGTAAAAACCCCAAATCTCAGGTGATGGGGCAACTCTTACGCTTCCCATTTCAGGAATAACAGGCACTGATACTCCGTACTTGTTTATAAACCTTGTTTGATAGGTTGCAAGTACCCAGTCAACCGACGATAAGCCCGGATTCTTACCCTGCATTACAACATCCAATAAAACAGTATTATCAGCTAATGTGAGGGGATTGGTGCCGGTCCATTTAAGACTTAATGTACCGGTTGACGGGTAGTTTATAGGCTCAAGTCCTGAAACTATATCAGGGTGGGTATTAATGTATCCTGCTGCATCAAGCAGGCTATTATTGTAAGCCAGAGTGATCTCAAATGATGTGATGTCCTTAAAATTACTTACCATTAACGGTTCTGAAGCCCGTAATCCGTTACATACTGCTGTATCACCGGCTGTGGCAAACAGGGTTTGTCCGGTAACACGGTCAACTTCAACCGTAAAAGTGCTGTCACAACCATGAATGTCAATAACTGTAATGGTGTAAGTGCCTTTTGATAGTCCATCAAATAATCCGCCCGACTGCGGTGCTGAGCCATTGATTGTATAGCTGAGTGTATCACCTGTGGCTGAAACGGTGATCTTGCCATCCCCATTAAGATCTGTTTCGTCATCAATGGCTACACCTGTCACTTCAACCCCTTGCTGACTTTGTATGGTTACAGGATTATTAATATATACTGCCTCACAACCCAGGCTATCCCTTACCTTAACATAATAAGAGTCAGGTGGCAGGTTAGTGAATATGCCGCTGGTTTGATACGTTGTCCAGTTATCAAGGGAGTATAACAGCCTGTCGCTTAATCCCGATTGAACCTGCACATCAAGTATTCCCAATGGCTGGTTACACCAGGTGGGTGAAGGATTAACTCCTGTGATGATAAGATCGGAATCAAAGTTTTGAATAGCAAAGGAGGCAAGCAGATTGGTACATCCATTTTGATCTGTTACCCACAAATAGTAATTATCAACCCCAAGATTATAAAGATTTGGAGTAGTGCCAAGGGTATCACCCTGACTATTAAGCCAGGTAACATTATAAGGAGGAGAACCACCGGTTATATTTACCCCGGTTATAGCACCAATCAAATTACCACAGGTGGTGGGTGAAATAACTGTATCAGGTGCAAGCTGTGGCACTGGGAACCAACCTGCATGTAACGTATCTCTGCCAATACACCCCTGTTCATTAACTGCCTCAACCCAGTAATAGCCGGTATCAGCAACTGTTATAAAATCTGTGGTCTGATTTGTACTCCACAGGTAAGATGTATATCCGCTTTGAGCCTGCAGGTTAACTGATGCTCCTTTACAGAAAAGAGTATCATTCCCTGTATAAGGTTCAGGGAGTGCAGTAACAGTTACCTGCCGTGTCGCATTTTCAGTCCTTCCATCAGGGTATCTTACAAAAACAGTTACAGTATACTCACCACCCTGCGAATATACATGCTGGGGGTTTAGCTCAGTTGACGTATTATTGGCACCACTGGCAGGGTCTCCAAAATCCCAATGGATGCTGTCGGGCACCGGATTGAAATTAGGAGTAAAACTAAAACTCTCACCGGCACATTTTCCTTCATACTGAAAGCGGAGGAAATAAGTTTGGATGAATTGCGGAAGGCCGTTCATACTTCTGTTTCCTCCTAAATAAACACCTAAAGTGTCATAGTCACATGCAACGCCTTCACCAGAAGGGTTATTAATTACTCCTAAATAATATTTCTGTTTGAGAGCCACATATATTTTCCCATCCGGACCAGCCTGAAGATCTCTTGCATTACCAGCGGGTTCAGCAATAATCTTCATTGAAGCCAAGAATTGATCTTTGTCTGGTAAGAGTGAAAGATCATACTGAAGTAAGCGATTATAAATTCCATTAAAGTTAGTCGTAAGATAAAGGTATTTACTGTCTGGTGAATAATCAACCCCATGTATCTCAGTATTCGTAAAATTGGGCCGAAAAAGGAAAAAATTCTCAATCAGACCTGTAATGGTGTTAAATGAACCAATTTCATTACCTGAACCGGTGTACAAGGCCGAAAAAATAAATTTCCCATCAGGTGAAACTTTCATTTGTCCTCTATTGCCTCCTGAGGAAGAAGGGTTAATGTGGTTAAGACATATTGATTTCTTAGGAATAGTATTCACTCCATTAGATGTTATCAGATATGAATGGTACTGATTAAATGGATTATTTAAATTCCTGACAATTACCCATACATCCACGCCATTTTGGTGTCTTACAGCTGTGATTTTGTATGTGGAAGAATCTGAGAATGGTAATTCAATATTTTTATAAAAAGGATCAATATCACCTTTACCTGCATCAAGTGCCATATTAACAATAGAATAATAAAGACCGGTAAGCGTATATGGTGGGGATGATTGTTCTATTCCAACTGTAAAGACAAAATACTTGTTTGAATGACTAGGATAAGGAATAATTATACAATTTTGTGTTCCACTTCCACCTAACAAATTGTTTCCATTAGGCATTTGAACATTAAGTCGATTATAGATTTTTTTTCCATCTGTATAGAATAATAAATTTCCAATTGAATCACTGATAGAAGAGCATCCATAAGGTGCATTCATTGCACTACCAAGTATATTGTAGGCCACTCCGCTTGAAAATTCTAGAGCTGCATTTTCTCCAAAAAACCAATTAAATGATTCCTTTTGAGCAGAAACATTTGCAAAAAAAGAGAAAAGAATACAAATGCATAAAAGTTTTTTCATAGATTGTAAAACTAGTAGCCAGGAGATAAAAGTTCTCCTGGCTAAAAATACTGAATTAAGGATAAGTCATATTGACAGTTAAAGTAACTCCATCATAAAGATCACTACACCTTAGGTAAGATGAACGTGCCTCGCCTGCACAAGTAATAGTGGTACCATCATCCTGATATCTTTTTACTGTTACCACCAGTATATACTTTAAGGGATAATCATCAATATTACATTCCCAATCCTGTATATCATGACTCCATGTATTTTCAGTTAATGGAATTGTATCACTTATTCCTTGTTTCAAAACTGATTGTGTTGGTAAATAAATCAAAGCCCATTCAACTTTATAGTACGAATCATGACTTTGGACTTCACAGTTTGAAGTCCAGTTAACGGTAAAATGTGGCTGTGCTTTTGCGACGAAACTTGCGCTAGCAATAAAGATCAAAATCAGAAATATTTTGGTTATTGGTTTCATAGGAAATTTGTTTATTGTTAATTCAATTAAAGTAAATGCCTCTTTGGCTTCTTATGCTTATAGATATGCACCTAAGGAGGAAACCTCTTCAAATAACCTGATTGGAACGAGGCGAAGCCTATCAATGCTAATGCATTGATTACCTGCTTTTTACCCCCCCCCTATGAAAATATTGCATTGGAACACTACAGCCTGCAATAAAAATATTGAAACCTGAGTATTATCAATATTACAGATCAGTATTTGCATTAGCCGGCTCATTATATTTGAGCAATCTGTTATTTCAACCCAAAGGTAAAAAATACCTGTTCGAGATTCCAAATTTTTATTGAAGTTTTTTAAGTATTTGATTCTGACTATAACTTTAAATGAGTCTTGTGGACAAGTGGGACTTGTAGGACTAGTGGGACTAGTGGAAAACTAAATTGAACAACATTGAACAACATTGAACAACCTTGAACAACATTGAACAACCTTTGAACCACCTTTGAACAACCTTTGAACTTACTTTATCAAAGTAACCACCCCCCTAATTTGATTCACCTTCCCCATTCCATCCATATAACTCACCACCCAACTATAATCCCCCGGCATCTCATCCTTCCCATCCCATCCCGTTGAAGGGTCACTGGTTTCAAAGAAACACTGTCCCCAACGGTTGTAGATGGAGAGGTGGTACTGGCTTATGCGGTCGGGTTTTGTGATGATGGGTTTGAAGGTATCATTGAGCCCATCGCCGTTGGGGGTGAAAGCATTCGGGACATACACCGGCACTGCCACATTCACCAGCATGGCGGTATCTCTTGATTCGCAGCCTTCGGTGGTTTTTATGATAACGGAGTATTCGCCTTCTTCGGTTACAGTTATAAAGTAATTGGTTTCACCGTTACTCCATTCGTAGGAGGCATAACCTTGCGGGGCTTCTAGGGTGTAGTGGTTTTCGAAGGGAATGGGGGTTTCGGGGAAGTTGGCGGTGGGTGGTGAGACTACATTAAGTGTTACTGTATCTTTTACATTACAGCCGTAATCATCGGTAACTGAGATAATATAATTACCTGACTGGTCAGCACCCAAGTCAAATAACCATATTGGAGTGTCATTGGTTGTTGACCCATCAGGCTTTGTCCATTCCAACACATATGGTGGTACTCCGAGAAAAACATCACCTGATATTACCGTGAAATCACCTTCACAGAGACTTTTATCTCCATTAGTAACCAATACAGGCGGATCGCTAATTTTTACCTCTCCGTCAATAGGGGCACATGGTATATGATTCCCGTTTTCATCCCTGAAATAGCTGCTTCCGGGTATATCCCAGTGAACTTCAGCCAATCCTGTCTGTCTTGTTTCAAATACAAGGTTGGCAAGGGTAGTTGTATCATTCAATGCAAGCGGACTTGCCCCATGCCATTCCAGTTCTACCCTGTTAGGGAATTCAGTAACAACAAGAGCCGGGTGAAACAATTCATCATAACCAATGCAATCCATCAACAGATTATTGAACTGTATTGTTGCTTTAAAGTCTTTCACGCCATTTAGGTTAGAAACCTTTAATACGGAGGTTGCCATCTTATGCAGGCATTGCCGGTCTTTACCTGCAAGTGCCGATAACTGGTAACCGGTTTCAGAAGTAACAGTTATCGTTACAGTAGTGTCACAGCCATATTTATCAGTAATAGTTACATCATACACATCAGGTGCAAGAGCTTCAAAGTATCCGGAATCCTGTGCAGCTCCACCGTTGAGTTGATAGTACAGACTATCACCTGTTGCTGTAACTGAAATTGTTCCATTAGCATTTGCACCTGTAGCATTTGTTGATCCGGTGAAAGTTACTATAGGGCCTCCTGAGTTATTCACCCATACAGGATTATTATCATATATTGCTTCACAGCCCTGAGCGTCTTTTGCCCATATCATGTATTCTCCCGCAGGCAGATTATCAAAAATACCCTGGTTGTCATACCATGTATTCCCGCCATCGGATGAAAAAAGGAGCAGGTCGCTGAATACTGAAGTTTGAACCTCGATGCTACCGTTCGATAATCCGCACGTGGCATTTTTTCCTTTTGCTGATTCAATTATCAGGTATGCATCCGAATTAATTACATTAAAAGGGGTTGGAACTTGTGTAATACATCCGGTAGTATCAATTAAAGTCAAAAAGTAATTACCAGCCGGTAGTCCTGAAATTTCAATTTCTGTTCCTACCAGATTTCCATTTCCATCGCGCCATTCAATGGTCGCAGCCGGTGATACCTGAATACCTCTTATAGCACCTGTGCTGTTACCACAGGTAGTGTTAGATATCTGAACATTTGAAATATCAAGAAAAACAGGCGGATACAAGCCAATATGTATAGTATCGGAGCCATAGCAGTTAAGGTCGTTCCTTACCCTTACAGAATAGAAACCTGTATCAGTAACTGTATAATATCGGTTTCCCGGAGGGAATTGCTGATTCCATACATATTGTGTAAACCCATTCCCTGCATCAAGTTGAAGAGTTGTTGCCGCACACATCAGGGTATCATTCCCAAGCCAGGGCTCAGGTGCTGCAAGCACTTCAACTTCCCTTGATGTCTCTTCAATCCTGCCATCAGGATATACCACATGAGCATGCACTTCATAATTACCGCCTGATTGGAATACATGAGTCGGGTTAAAATCAACTGAAGTGGTACCATCGCCAAAGGACCATATTATACTGTCAGGTTCAGGGATAAAGCGGTGGCGGAAGGTGAATGGAGTTTTAGCACATGGACCGCCTTGCCAAACGAAGCGATAGAGTAATTCAGACATAAAAGTAGGAAGCATGACCCGATGGTTTTGTAATACTTCAGGGCCCAGAAAGATTGCATTTTTTACTAAACTGCATTCACTGTCTCGAGCCCACACGTCATGTATTATATCAAGGAACCTGTCTGAATTACCCTGTAGATGGTCCCCATAGATTTTTCCGTCAGGTGCAAGTTGTAATCTTTTTGTATAGCAAGTATCTATAACTATCCCTGAATTAACGAATTGAGCGGAATCAATTTTTGTCAAATCATATTGATACAACAAGGAATTTATTGTATCAGATGAGACCGTACAATAAACCAATTTAGAATCAGGTGAAATTTCCATCCCGTACATTCCCCTTGATGAACCATAACTATAATACTCACTTATCATAAAATGGTGGATAATTTGCCCTGTGGAAGCATTAAAACTTGAAATATCCAGAGCTCCATGATGATTAGCGTTACTTGAATGTAATGAGATCATTTTTCTTCTATCATGTGATATTCTTATTTCACCATCACTTCCTATATTTAAATAAGACATATTAGGCGCATAACTTATTACTGGAACTGGATGTAAACCAGTTGGTGTCAAAAGAAATACTGCCCATCTCTGAATGTTATTATTGTCTTTAGTCCGTGTGATAATCCAAAAATCTCTGTTATTTGAATGTCTGACAGCCGCAACTCTATGACGTGCCCATACTCCTTCATCAACAAGAATGTTCTTAGAGATAACCGCTCCTTTGCCATTATCCAATGAAATATCTATAATGCTGTATCTAAGTCCGATAACTAGATCCTCACCCCCAACAGTAAATATATAGTATTGATTTGACTTACCGGGATTAGGAACAATGACAGCTGGTTGATTATTATTTCCGGCAAATAAACCAAAGCCATTCTTCAATGTATCCAGATCAGTATTCCAAACTGTATTCCCATCTGTATAGAATAATAGCTTACCGGTCGAGTCGGATAGACATGTAGAATTAAGCATATAGTCAATGCTTTTATCAATGATCACCGGATAACCTGAATTAAAATCTAAACCTTCACGTGGTGAAAAATACCAGTTATTTGCCTGGTTTTGACAAAAGGATTGAATTGCAAGAACCAGGACAAATAAAATTATTAAACTAGCTGATCTAGCGTTTGCTGTCATTACTCATTTTGCTATGAGGGCAATCAAATATAAATAATATTGTTCAAAGCTATACATTCAATCACCTCACCCCAGCCCTCTCCTCAAGGAGAGGGTGAAGGATCGTTTTTGTTGAATTATCAATAGTTTTGGCATTGTAATGAAGAATATTATCTCTTTCATTTAACTCTATTTTTTTAACGAGAGGCTCCCTCTCCCTGAGGAGAGGGCCGGGGTGAGGTGCCTATTTAATGAGCGTAACCACCCCCCTCAACTGATTCACCTTCCCCATTCCATCCATATAACTCACCACCCAGTTATAAACTCCCGGCACCTCATCTTTTCCATCCCATCCCTTTGCAGGATCACTCGTTTCGAAAAAGCACTGTCCCCAGCGGTTGTAGATAGAGAGGTGGTACTGGCTTATGAGGTCGGGCTTTATGATGATGGGTTTGAAAGTATCGTTCAGGCCATCGCCGTTTGGTGTAAAGGCATTCGGGACATATACAGGCACTGCCACATTCACCAGCATGGCGGTATCTATTGATTCGCAGCCTTCGGTGGCTTTTATGATGACAGAGTATTCGCCTTCTTCGGTTACTGTTATAAAGTAATTGGTTGCACCGTTACTCCATTCGTAGGAGAAATAGCCTTGCGGGGCTTCGAGAGTGTACTGGTTTTCGAAGGGAATGGGCTCTTCAGGGAAATTGGCAGAGGGTGGTGGGATAACCGTAACATTGAACACAGCCGTATCGGAACAGCCTATGGGGTCAGTTACTTTAACTGTGTATTTTCCGGCATCTGTTTGTTTGGCAGCTAATACTACATAGAAACTGCTGTTATATGGTTGTCCGTTTGGCAATATCCATTCATAGTTAAAGGGTTCTGTTCCTGTTGCAAGTGCACTTACCCATAAAAGATCTCCTTCGCACACTTTAGGATCTTCCTGCATAATGGCTGGTGGGTTAACTGAAAGCACCTGACCGATGGTAAATTCTATATCATCAATATTCCCATAATCTCCGCTGAACCATGTCATCAAAGGAGCCTGATCCCATGTAACAAAACTTGAACCCGGATTTGTTGACTTGAACACCAGTTCAAACAACAGCGCTGTATCTTGTATCGATACTGATGCCGCAGAATCCCATGTGGCAACAATGCGCCCCAGTGATGGATAATCGATAAAGTTAAGAGTACTCAAAAGATTATGAATACTGCCGGGGTATGGTCCAAGGCAGCTTAATTTTGTGGGATCATAATTCAGCGTTGCCGAGAAGGCTTTAACGCCGGTAAAGTTCTTTACCTTAACCGGCACCCTCACAGATGTACCCATACATGCCTGTCCGTTTCCCGCTATGGCAGTCAGTGTTATCCCAGATATACTTTCAACCTCAATATCACCTTCCGTAAAACAGCCGTTTTCATCTTCTACCCTGTAATGGTAAATACCGGCAGCTAATCCCGTAAAGAGGCTGTCAGACTGTGTGATATTTTCAAGGGAATAAGTGAGTATTCCAAAGCCTGTGGCATTGAGGGTAACTGTCCCATCGGCATTACTGCCGGTAGCGGGTGTAGATCCAGGAGAAACCTCCGGACCTGCAAGATTCTGTATTATGATTGTTTCAGGCCATACTGCCTGGCAGCCACTGCTGTCGGTCACCTTTATGTTGTAGGAGTTTGGTGTAAGGTTATTGAACTCCGACTGGTTATGCACATAGTTTGTACCGTTGTTAATGGAATAGTCAAGCATATCACCCAGTCCATTCACAGCTGTTATGATAATAGAACCGTTGTTCAGTCCGCAGTAGGAAGGCTGAAATACAACCGTATCAATCAGAATATCACCGGCATCCTTTATCTGAAAATGGTCAAGCAGTGTAGTACAGCCATTTCCATCGGTGGCATAGAAGTAGTAGTTGTTAACCGGCAAATCGAAAATATCATAGCCTGTTTCAAGTACATTACCATCCACATCCCTCCACTCAACGTTAATTGGGTTTGTGCCTGCAACTGTTAATCCCCTGATAGCCCCTGTTGAGCCTCCGCAGGTTGTGGGTGAGATTACAAGGTTTGTAGTATCAAGTATAGGTTTTGGAAACATGGTTACGCTGATTGTATCTGAGCCATAACACCCTGCATTGTTTCTTACCCTTACCCAATAGGTTCCTGTATCAGCTACTGTGATACTATTCAGGTTAGGGCCCCAGGCACCGGTACTCCATGAATAGGCACCCGGTTCTATGCCTGCATTTAGTTGGGTGGATACACCATCACATTTTTGGATATCATTGCCAAGTTCAGGTTCAGGGGCAGCCAAGACTGTAACTTCTCTTGATGTCTCTTCTATCCTGCCATTTGGATAAACCACATGAGCATGTACTTCATAAATTCCTAAGTTCTGATAAATATGTAAAGGATTTAAATCAGTAGAAGTTGCTCCATCTCCAAAATTCCAGAGAATACTTTCAGGTTCAGGTATGAAGCGGTGACGAAAATTGATTGGCGCTTTGGCACAACTACCAATCCATACAAAACGATATAAAAAATCCTGAGAAATATTTGGCAAATCACCAAAATTCATTTTATCAGCCAAATCAACAATATTGCGCTGAAAATCACAGGCATGTCCTTTTTCCCAAACATTATTAATTACATCAATATAATAATATTCTTCCTGAGTCTGTTCGTTAACAGAACTACCGTAAATTTTGCCGTCAATTGCTAATTGGAGACTGCCGTATCTCGTTGTCCCAATGTAAGTGTGGGAATTTAAGAAAGCTAGTGAATCTTTATACTTTGTAAGATCGTATTGATACAGTGTACTTGTATCATCAGTTGTTTGGTTAAAAAAGTTAACATAAAGAATTTTCGAATCTGGTGAAGCTTCAATACCAGAGATAGCGTAGCTCATCTGATTTTCCATAAATTCTTTTATTGTATAAAGGTATTCCAGCTTCCCGATTGTGTCATTGAATGAGCATATTTCAAGTTCACCATCATGATTTGAACCATCCTCTTTATAAACGATAAATGCTTTCTTTTTGTCATGCGATATTTTTATTACACCATGAGTGTTTGTAAGACCGTTATGCATAGCCCTATACCGGGTTTCACTTAGAAACGGATTTGGATTTAAACCATTCTGATCAAAGTTAAAAGAAGCATAATGATTGTCATCAAAAATTCTGGTAATAATCCAATAGCCAGCGCCATCAATTGTTTTTACTGCGGTCAATTTTGTCCTGGCATTTATACCTGCGCTTACAGCTTGATTTTTTAGAATTACTTCACCATCTCCGGAATTCATATCAACAATATGGAAGTGAAGGCCTGGCCGGTTGATGAAAGTAGAGCCGATTGTAAAAATATAATACTTTGTTGAAGATCCCGGTAATGGTAAAATAAGTGCGGACTGACTGGCGTGTGAATCACCATTCAGCCCGTCACCATTTTGCATTATTTCATGCTTACGATTCCAGATAGTTCTGCCATTAGTATAAAAAAGCAGGCTCCCATTTGAATCTGAAATTGAGGCAGGACATCCGTATGCAGCTGGCAATGGCATTAATTTACCATTGGTTTGTGCAACAGGAACACCGGTAGTAAAGTTAAGACCGCAATATTCATGAAAATACCAGTTAGCAGCCTCTTTTTGAGAAAAGGCCACGGATGTCATAAACATGAAATACAACAAAACAACGTTTCTCATTTGATTACTCTAAAAGGACTGGATTTTGAATCAAACTTACGTTATTAAGAAAGTCATTACAAGATTGTAATTGAGGAGCTGTTATTACCACTACAAATTTCCCTCTGATCGGCATAAATTTTTCTGGCATCAACAAAAATTCTATATATCTGAGTGTTGTCTGCTGTACAGAAATCATCGAGTTGTACTGTTATATCTACAGGGCTTTGATAATTTGTTGTTTGTGTTACTGAGTAGGCAGGATCATAAAATTGATTCGTAACAGTATTATACACCCTTACTATAACGACATAATAAGTGTTTTGATCAGGATAAATGCAATCACCAGTTAATCTGACCGTAACCTGAAACTGAGCATTGGCAGCAAAGCAACTAAATAATATTACCATTAAAAAAAGAATCTTTTTCATATTGCAATTTTTAATAATTGATTATAAAAGGTCCCGGCTTATAATTCTATCCCACCAATATCTCATAATTAGCCTAAGGGGGAAACCTATGCCGGTAGCCACCAATATAATCTAAATTGGAGAGAATGAAAGATGAGGCTATCCGACTGATATTCTGACGAATACCCCCCACTATGAAGATATAACATTGAAACACTACAGCCCGCAATAAAAATATTGAAACCTTAATTTTATCAATATTACAGATCAGTATTTGCATTAGCCGGCTCATTATATTTGAGCAATTTGTTATTTCAACCCAAAGTTATAAAAACCCTGTGCGACATTCCAAATTTTTATTGAAGTTTTTTTTATTATTTATCCTCGATATAATTTAATTGAGGCTTATAGACAAGTGGGACTTGTGGGACTTGTGAGACTTGTGGAAAGCAACATTGAACACTTGAACTACCTTGAACAACATTGAACAACATTGAACTATATTGAACAACATTGAACTATCTAATCAAAGTAACCACCCCCCTGATCTGATTCACCTTCCCCATCCTATCCTTGTAACTCACCGCCCAATTATACACCCCCGGCAACTCATCCTTGCCATCCCATCCTTGTGCAGGGTCACTGGTTTCAAAGAAGCACTGTCCCCAGCGGTTGTAAATGGAGAGGTGGTACTGGGTTACTAAATCAGGTTTTGTGATGATGGGTTTGAAGGTATCATTCAGTCCATCACTGTTGGGTGTAAAGGCATTCGGGACATATACCGGCACTGCCACATTAACCAGCATAGCAGTGTCTCTTGATTCACAGCCTTCGGTGGTTTTTATGATTACGGAGTATTCGCCTTCTTCAGTTACTGTTATGAAGTAATTGGTTTCACCGGTACTCCATTCGTAGGAGGCATAGCCTTGCGGGGCTTCGAGGGTGTAGTGGTTTTCGAAGGGAATGGGGTTATCAGGGAAGTTGGCGGTGGGTGGTGGGACTACCCTTGCTGTTATTACTGCTGAGTCACTGCATCCCAGTGCATCGGTTACCTTTATGCGGTACTCGCCAGAATGCTCCTCTGATGCAAAAGGTTGAAAGATCATATCCCGGGTATCAGTTCCACCATCCGGCTTTTGCCATTGGTATACCATTGGAGCCGTGCCTGAAAATACAGGTGCTATTATCAGCATCTCTCCTTCACAAACTGCAGGTTCATAGCCTATTGAAACAGCTGCAGGGTCATTCACCTGCATCTGGCCGGGAACTAACTGTACATTATCAATTAATCCGTTATCACCTTCAAAATACGACTTACCGGGTGCCTGATCCCAGGTTAGCCCGCTTATACCTGTTTCATTGGGTGTAAATACCAGTGTAAACAGTTGCTCCATTCCCTGCAGTGTTACACTGCTACTTTCCGACCATGTAGCCACAATTTCCTGTATTGCGGGAAAATCTATTATACTAATTCCCGGCAACTGGTTGTTGATACTTCCCGCCATATAGCCGTGACAGGTTACCTTTTGTGCTTCATACTTCATTACAGCCTTAAATGACCTTATGCCATTGAAGTTATCAACCATCACAGGTATGTGCAGCGTCTGGGTGCTGCATATGGTATCATTCCCTGCAATGGCAGAAAGGATAAACCCCTGCAGGTGTTCAACCCTTATGCTGTCTTTAACAAAGCAGCCATTCTGATCTTCAACCCTGTAATGGTACATACCGGCCTGAAGTCCGGTAAACACCCCTGAGTCCTGTGGTGTACCGTTTTCAAGTATGTAAGTAAGAGTCCCAAAGCCGGTTGCAGTTATAGTGATTTTCCCATCGGCATTGTTATCCGTTTCAGGTTCTGAGGTTGCTGTTACTTCAGGACCGGGCAAGTCAGCTATAGTTACAGGATTAAACTCAAATACAGCCTGGCATCCGGTGGTGTCAATGACCCTTACCCGTATAAAGTAAGGTATTGCCGGGGATAAATTAGTGAATATACTATCATTGCTCCAACTACCTCCATCATCCACAGAGTACTGCAGTTTCTCACCCAATCCGCTTACTGCCCTGATGGTAATGGTGCCATTGTTGGATCCGCAATACGAAGGAGTGCTTTTCACCGTATCAATCAATACATCGCCGGCATCCCTGATGTAATACTGACCAAGCAGGTTGGTGCAACCATTCCCATCGGTGGACCACAGGTAATAATTACCAACCGGCATATTAATCAAATCATATCCCGTTGCAATAAAGTTGTTGTACCCATCACGCCATTCAACATTAACAGGATCAGCACCTGTGGCTGTTAATCCTGTTATAGCACCCCTGCTCCCTCCGCAGGTTGTTGGGGAAATAACAAGGCTATCGGTATTTAAAACAGGTGGAGCAAAGTAATCAACCCTTACTGAATCCCTGCCAATACAACCTTCGGCATTAGTCACCTCAACCCAGTACACTCCGGTATCAGCAACGATGATAGATTGAGAGTTTTCACCTGTTATCCATTGATAACTATCAAAAGGAGCCGAAATTAATGTGGTTGACCCACCTAAACATATTTCCTTATCTGCTCCCAATGCAGGGTTGGGCGGTAGTCCTATTGTAATGTTCTTAATTGTGGTGTCAGATCTGTCGCCCGGCCAGTAGGCTATGAGCGTCACCTGGTAATTGCCCGGAGAATCATAAATATGAGCCGGGTTGATCAGGCTGGAAGTATCCATGCTTCCTGAAGCAGCATCTCCAAAATCCCAGTAAACACTGTCAGGCAATGGCCAGATATTGGAAGTGAATTCAACAGGCTGATTAGCACACAGGTGTTGGACATTAAAGTAAGCGAAGTATTTTTGGACCATTTGGGGGAGTGATGTCCAGTATTTTTTATCAGCCAGTGATATAACTTCATACTGAAAGTTACAACTATCAGCTCGCTTATTAGGACTACCTATTACACTTATATTCGTTTGTAGCATAAGGCCGCCATATATTTTTGCATCTAAACCAGTTTGAAGAGTTCCAGAAATACCATATCCTATTGTTATTTCGGATTGCTTAAAAGATGCTGAGTCGGGAGACAAAGCATCGTATTGTTGTATTTTAGCAAAATAAAAAAGGTCAACCGGATGGGGTGCCATACAGTAATAAAGTAATTTGGAATCAGGAGAGAATTCAAGTCCATAAGGTTCTGGGAAACCTGCACCATTGCTGTTAGTATCTGGTTGTATTACAAACTCTGGGTTAAATTTACCTGTCTCAATATTGTAACTACCATACTCAAATTTGCGTTTATCACTATATGCAGCAGCCATTCTTTTTCCATCAGGACTTATCGCTATTTCACCATAGGTTTGTTGCCAGGTATTTAAATCGATAAGACTTGGACTTATTAGCCCTACATTGCTAATTCCTGAAGATGTCAATAAAAAAGAATAAAACTTATTGCCAGGATAGCTTCTGGTTATTATCCAAATATCCTTGTTGTTTTTATGTTTTACGGATGTGAGTTTATCACATGCATACCCGCTCAAGGGCAGATAAATGGGTATATTTTTTTGAGATGGATCTATATCACCAAGTCCTCCATCCAGTTCCATGTTAAATACTGAATAAAATAAGCCTTGAGCAGGAATCGCAGGGATGTTATTTGTTGAATAAAAGACATTAATAATATAATAAAGGTTATTACTACCTGGCTTTTGGAGAATAATAGTTCCTTGTGTGGAACCTTTACCATATAGTCCAGTTCCATTAGGGGTATAATAATTAAATTTGTTGTATACTTTTTCACCATCTGTATAAAATAAAAGATTTCCAAGAGAATCACTTACTGAAGCACTTCCAGAGAATGAGTTGCAGTTGTTAGTAGTGATGGCTAATGGATTCCCTGAGTTAAAAGATAAACCGGCGTGATCTCCAAAATACCAATTGCTATACTCTTTTTGAGCAAATAAATTGATGCTGAGTAATAAAAGTAAAGAAAAGGTTCCACGTCTCATAATTTACATGTTTACCGTAATAGGATTGTCACCAGTTTTAACTTGCCCAGAGTCAATTAGAGGGGTGTATCCAGAGCCAGACCCACCTGGAGAACTCTGCCTGGTAACAATTGCAACATATCTGTATCTGTTTACTTGGTCATTTACCAAATTAACCCCTGACAGATCTATAGTAGTCTCATCAAAAGATATTGGATTGCTCTGATTCTTTAAATATCCAACCAGAGTAGTTGTATTAGTAACATTATCATATACATAAAGACTGACTTCATATAAACCAGTATAAAGGATGGACTCTTGTATATTAACAGTAACTGTTTGTGACTTAGCTGTAAAAGCTGTCGCGAGAATTGCGATTAATAAGGTTAATTTTAATGCTTTCATAATGATTCAAATTTAAGTTAATTAATGGAATGAATAATAAACGTGGAATCATTTCTATTAAGACCGATATTGGAAGAAAGATTTAAGAGTAAGATAATGCCAACTCTTTTGGATTTTTCTAAGAAGGTAATTGGAGGGAACCTTTTCAAATAACCAGATTGGAACGAGGGGAAGCCTGTCAATGCTAATACACTGACTACAGCTTGCAATAAAAACAATAACAGATCCTGGGTTCTATCAACATTAAAGATAACCGTTTGCAACAACCGGCTCATTATATTTAAGCATTTTGTTATTTCAACCCAAAGGTAAAAAATACCTGTTCGAGATTCCAAATTTTTATTGAAGATTTTTTTATTATTTATCCTCGATATAATTTAATTGAGGCTTATAGACAAGTGGGACTTGTGGGACTTGTGGGACTTGTGGAAAGCAACATTGAACACTTGAACTACCTTGAACAACATTGAACAACATTGAACAACCTTTGAACCACCTTTGAACTTACTTTATCAAAGTAACCACCCCCCTAATCTGATTCACCTTCCCCATTCCATCCATATAACTAATCACCCAATTATAAACTCCAGGCACCTCATCCTTCCCATCCCATCCCTTTGCAGGATCACTGGTTTCAAAGAAACACTGTCCCCAGCGGTTGTAAATGGAGAGGTGGTACTGGCTTATGAGGTCGGGTTTTAGGATGATGGGTTTGAAGGTATCATTCAGTCCATCGCCGTTGGGTGTAAAGGCATTCGGGACATACACCGGCACTGCCACATTAACCAGCATGGCGGTATCTCTTGATTCGCAGCCTTCGGTAGTTTTTATGATAACAGAGTATTCGCCTTCTTCGGTGACTGTGATGAAGTAATTGGTTTCACCGTTACTCCATTCGTAGAAGAAATAGCCTTGCGGGGCTTCGAGAATGTACTGATTTTCGAATGGAATAGGGCTTTCGGGGAAGTTGGCGGTGGGTGGTGGTATTACTCTTGCTGTTATTACTGCTGAGTCACTGCATCCCAGTGCATCGGTTACCTTTATGTGGTAATCGCCTGAATGCTCCTCTGATGCCAGGAGTTGAAAGATCATATCCCGGGTATCAGTTCCTCCATCCGGCTTTTGCCATTGGTATTCCATTGGAGCAGTGCCTGTAAATACAGGTGCTATTATCAGCATGTCTCCTTCACAAACTGCAGGTTCATAGCCTATTGAAACAGCTGCAGGGTCTTTTACCTCCATCTGGCCGGATACAAGTTGTACATTATTGATCATACCGCTTTCGCCTTCAAAGTACGACTTATCGGGTGCCTGGTCCCACGTTAACCCGCTTATGCCTGTTTCATTGGGTGTAAATACCAGTGTAAACAGTTGTTCCATTCCCTGCAGTGTTATACTAATGCTATCCGACCATGTAGCAACAATTTCCTGTATTGCCGGGAAATCTTCAAACGTTATTCCCGGTAACTGGTTGTTGATACTTCCCGCCATAAAGCCGTGACAGGTTACCTTTTGTACATCATAATTCATTACAGCCTTAAATGACCTTATGCCATTGAAGTTATCAACCATCACCGGTATGTGCAGTGTCTGTGTGCGGCATATGGTATCGTTGCCTGCAATGGCCGAAAGGATAAACCCCTGCAGGTGTTCAACCCTTATGCTGTCTTCAACAAAGCAGCCATTCTCATCTTCAACCCTGTAATGGTACAAACCAGCTTCAAGTCCGGTAAACACCCCTGAGTCCTGTGGTGTACCGTTTTCAAGGATGTATATTAAAGTTCCAAAGCCGTTGACAGTTATAGTGATTTTCCCATCGGCATTGTTATCCGTTTCAGGTTCTGAGGTTGCTGTTACTTCAGGACCGGGCAAGTCAGCTATAGTTACAGGATTAAACTCAAACACAGCCTGGCATCCGGTGGTATCAATAACCCTGACTCTTATGAAGTAAGGCATTGCCGGGGATAGATTAGTGAATATACTATCATTGCTCCAACTACCTCCATCATCCACAGAGTACTGCAGTTTCTCACCTAATCCGCTTACTGCTCTGATGGTAATGGTGCCATTGTTGGATCCGCAATTCGAAGGAGTACTTATCACCGTATCAATCAATACATCGCCTGCATCCCTGATGTAGTATTGACCAAGCAGGTTGGTGCAACCATTCCCGTCGCTCGACCACAGGTAGTAATTACCAACCGGCATATTAATCAGATCGTATCCCGGTGCGATTAAGTTGTTGTAACCATCCCTCCATTCAACAATAACGGGTTCAGCTCCTGTAGCTGTTAATCCCGTGATAGCACCCCTGCTACCTCCGCAGGTTGTTGGGGAAATAACCAAGCTATCGGTATTTAGAATCGGTGGAGCAAAATAATCAACCCTTAAGGAATCCCTGCCAATACAACCTTCGGCATTAGTCACATCAACCCAATAAACTCCGGTATCAGCCACAATAATGGATTGATTGGTTTCACCGGTTATCCATTGATAACTATCATAAGGAGCAGATGTTAACGTGGTTGATTCTCCAATACATATTTCCTTATCTGCTCCCAATGCCGGGTTAGGCGGTTGACCAATTGTAATACTCTTAATAGTCGTATCAGACCGGTCGCCCGGCCAGTACGCTATAAGCGTTGCCTGATAATTGCCCGGATAACTATAAACATGTGCCGGGTTAATCAGACTGGAAGTATCCATACTTCCTGAAGCTGCATCCCCAAAGTTCCAGTAAACACTATCAGGCAAAGGCCAGATATTGGAAGTGAATTCCACAGGCTGGTTAGCACAGAGGTGTTGTACATTGAAATAAGCGAAGTATTTTTGGATCATTTGGGGGAGGTACCACCAATACAGCCGATTATCTCCTAAAAAAATTGATCGATTCTGATAATTACAAAATAAGCCCCTTTCATTAGGATTGTTAATTACACTTAAATAGGGATCACCTGATTGTCCTCCATAAATTTTTCCATCAGGTCCTGTTTGTAATCCAAACACCAATCCAATTCCTGCGTTTCTAACTGACAAACCAAATTCCAAAGAATCTGTGAGCATAGCATCATATTGGTAGAAAGGCTCATTAAAAGAATTTTGCCACCTACTTGAAACATATAAAAGTCTTGAATCGGGAGAAAATTCCAAGGCGCAAGTCGTATACGTACAAGTATCACATAGATCTGGAGGATCAACCCCAAATAGATGTGTGTATTCTCCGGTTGCTATGTCAAAATTACCAATTTCAAAAAGACCCAAATGATCATAACCTGTAGCCATCTTCTTACCATTTGGACTAATCTTTAATTCTGCAAAGATTTGATTTTGCCAAGGCATGCTGGTTGTGATCTCAATCCATTTGAAGCTTTCACTTATAACGCTATATGGACTTATCCCATTAGGTGTCAATAAAAAAGAAACAAATTTATCTCCAGGGAAAACCCTTGTTACTATCCAAATATCACGGTTGTTTTTGTGTCGAACACTAGTAAGTTTGTCCATCGCTTTACCTGGTACAGGCATTGATATCGGCACGTTTTTAACAGTTACATCCCCGTTTCCATTATCTAAGGTCATATCAACTATTGAATAGTGTAATCCGAAGTCAGGGATAAGTGTCAAATTCTCAACAGGATTATATACAGTTATAATATAATATATATTTTTATTATTTGGAACAGGAAGAATAAGCGGTCCCTGTGAAAGATCATTTCGAATCAGATCATACCCATTCAGCATTCGCGAATGATCTTTCTTAAAGACACTAATTCCATCAGTATAGAATAGCAGGTTTCCCAGAGAATCGCTGATGACTCCACAATTAGAACCAATATAGTTAGCTCCATCAGTTAATGGAACCGGACTGCCACTATTGAAAGTCACTCCTGCCCTTTTCCCAAAATACCAGTTATTCCATTCACCTTGGGAAAAGGACAAGAGATGTACTAATAAAGCTATGATTGTCAGTAAAGCTTTACTAGCGTTCATTGTCAGTTAATTGGAATAAAGAAAATACTATATTCTCCATAAACTTCATCTGAATCCAACCAAGTGCTATAGCCATACCCATTATAAGATGGATCATTTTGTCTAAAGACATACACTACGTATCTGTAGTAATCATGCCTATCATTAATTATACCAACCGATTCTAAGTTAATGTCGCTAGTTTCAAATGTAATATTATGAGAGAGGATGTTTTTCTTTTCTCCGACTAAGATTGGTGTTGAAGGAGGATTATCATTGGTTTGGATATACAATCTGGCAGTATAATAACCAGTATAGCTATCATTCCAGCTTACATTTACTTTTTGGGCCATTGAGATAAAACCAAAGGCACTAACTGCAAACAATGCTAATAATATTTTTTTCATTTGAATAATTTTGAATGTTAAAGATTCAATGAATTGGTTGTTTTCTTTCCTCTGGTGGATTACTTTTCTAAAGTAAGAAATAAACCAAATTGTCAAACATCAATTTGATTATTTATACACCTTACTTGAGATCCACCTAAGGAGGGAACCTTTTTAAATAACCTGATTGGAATGAAGGGAAGTTTAATAATGCTAATGCACTGATATCTGCTTTCTACCCCCCCCCCCATGAAATTTGGCCTATATTTCCATGATCTCAAACACAAGAGATGTGGAAGGAGAACAGGAACATTGAAGTCCCAAGTATTACAATAAAATTCATTTCTGTATGAAGAATTCATTGTATTTCTATAAGGCCTTTCAAATATCTGTCAAAAAAAACAATTTAGCAAGCTTTTCATCAACTATTTAGGTAGTTTTTATATAATAGTGCCAAAAGGCTTATTTGCCTAGGCATTCAAAATATCAACGTATGAGCATGCATTGCATGCATAGCTGATTTTTATTTAATACACACCTTATTTAACTAAAATTATTCTGCCCTTCACCTGATTCACCTTCCCCATCCCATCCTTGTAACTCACCACCCAATTATAAACCCCCGGTAACTCATTCTTCCCTTCCCATCCCTTTGAAGGGTCACTGGTTTCAAAGAAACACTGTCCCCAGCGGTTGTAAATGGAGAGGTGGTACTGGCTTATGAGTTCTGGCTTTGTGATGATGGGTTTGAAGGTATCGTTCAGGCCATCACCGTTGGGTGTAAAGGCATTGGGGACATACACCGGCACTGCCACATTAACCAGCATGGCGGTATCTCTTGATTCGCAGCCTTCGGTAGTTTTTATGATAACAGAGTATTCGCCTTCTTCGGTTACTGTTATAAAGTAATTGGTTTCACCGTTACTCCATTCGTAGGAGAAATAGCCTTGCGGGGCTTCGAGAGTGTACTGGTTTTCGAAGGGAATGGGCTCTTCAGGGAAATTGGCAGAGGGTGGTGGGATAACCGTAACATTGAACACAGCCGTATCGGAACAGCCTATGGGGTCAGTTACTTTAACTGTGTATTTTCCGGCATCTGTTTGTTTGGCAGCTAATACTACATAGAAACTGCTGTTATATGGTTGTCCGTTTGGCAATATCCATTCATAGTTAAAGGGTTCTGTTCCTGTTGCAAGTGCACTTACCCATAAAAGATCTCCTTCGCACACTTTAGGATCTTCCTGCATAATGGCTGGTGGGTTAACTGAAAGCACCTGACCGATGGTAAATTCTATATCATCAATATTGCCATTTTCTCCGCTAAACCACGTCATTGAGGGAGCCTGATCCCAGGTAACAAGGCTTGAACCCGGATTTGTTGACTTAAACACCAGTTCAAATAACAGCGCTGTATCTTGTAAAGATACTGATGCTGTTGAATCCCATGTGGCAACAATGCGCCCCAGTGAAGGATAATCGATAAAGTTAAGTGTGCTCAATAGATCATGAATACTGCCGGGGTATGGCCCAAGGCAGCTTACATCCGTGGGGTCATAATTCAGGGTTGCTGAAAAACCTTTAACACCGGTAAAGTTCTTTACTTTAACCGGCACCCTCACAGATGTACCCATACATGCCTGTCCGTTTCCCGCTATGGCTGTCAGTGTTATTCCCATAATACTTTCAACCTCAATATCTCCTTCTGTAAAACAGCCGTTTTCATCTTCTACCCTGTAATGGTAAATACCGGCAGCTAATCCCGTAAAGAGGCTGTCAGACTGTGTGATATTTTCAAGGGTATAAACAAGCATTCCAAAGCCTGTGGCATTGAGGGTAACTGCCCCATCGGCATTAGTACCGGTAGCCGGTGTAGATGCAGGAGTAACCGCCGGACCAGCAAGATCCTGTATAATGACTGACTCAGGCCATACTGCCTGGCAGCCGCTACTGTCGGTCACCTTTATATTGTAGGTATTGGGCATGAGGTTATTGAACTCCCACTGGTTATGCACATAGTTTGTACCGTTGTTAATAGAATAATCAAGCATATCACCCAGTCCATTCACTGCTGTGATTGTGATAGTACCGTTGTTTAGCCCGCAGTACGATGGCTCGAATACAACCGTATCAATCAGAATATCACCGGCATCCTTTATCTGAAAATGGTCAAGCAGTGTTGTGCAGCCATTTCCATCGGTGGCATATAAGTAGTAGTTGTTAACCGGTAAATCGTAAATATCATAGCCTGTTTCAAGCACATTTCCATTTACATCTCTCCATTCAACGTTAATTGGGTTTGTGCCTGTAACTGTTAATCCCCTGATAGCCCCTGTTGAACCTCCGCAGGTTGTGGGTGAGATTACAAGGTTTGTAGTATCAAGTACAGGTTTTGGAAACATGGTTACGCTGATTGTATCTGAGCCATAACACCCTGCGCTGTTTCTAACCCTTACCCAGTAAGTTCCTGTATCAGAAACAGTGATTGTATTCAGGTTAGGCCCGAAAGCACCGGTACTCCATGAATAGGCACCCGGTTCACTGCCTGCATTGAGTTGAGTGAATGCTCCGACACATATTTGAATGTCATTGCCTAGATCAGGTGCAGGAGCAGCCAAGACTGTAACTTCTCTTGATGTTTCTTCTATTCTCCCATCAGGATAAACCACATGAGCATGTACTTCATAAACACCTCCTGATTGAAAAATATGCGTTGGGTTTAAATCACTTGAGGTGAATCCATCCCCAAAATCCCAGATTATACTCTCAGGTTGAGGAATAAAGCGGTGACGGAAAATGAAGGGAGCTTTGGCACAGATTCCATTCCAAACAAACCGATATAGTAAATGCTGTGGAAAGTTAGGTAAATTCTCCTGTGTGTATCTTCCAGCTAAACTGACTGCATTTTCAACAAAATTACATAGAGCTCCAGTCTCCCATACATTTTCAATTCTGTCAAGATAAGCAAATAAGGTATCACTTCCAGGCTGAAAAATATGCTTGATTCCATATATTTTCCCATCAGGTGCAAGCTGCAATCCAGCTACACTGGCAGTTGTTGTGACTGGCAAATGAGAGTTCAAGAATGAGAGAGAATCACTCTGTGTAAGATCATATTGATATATCCATGAGAACTCACCAGGGTTGAGAACATCGTTATTTACTTTAAAACTAACAAACAACTTTTTTGAATCAGGTGAAACTTCTATACCCAGTACCGGAAAATCATTTTCATTATAAGAAAACTCTTTTATTGAAAAACTGTAATCAATTTCACCAGTAGTATTATTGAAATTACACACTTCAAAAGATCCATTACCAAAATGACTGATGTGCCTGTGAGCGGAAATTATTTTTTTGTAATCGGGCGAAAACTTTAATGGCCCTCTCCATAATCCTGTTAATGCCATAAATCGGGTCTTACTAGGGATAGGAGAATCGTTAACACCATCTGGAGTAAGCAAGTAAGAGACAAAATAATCAGAATTAATTAACCTTGTAACAATCCAATAGTCCCTGTTATTATAATGCTTTGCAATTGCAATCTTATCCCTTGCCCATATGGCTGAATTAATAGGAATATTCTTGGTGATAACTACACCTTTTCCATTGTCACCCAGCATATCCACTATACTATATTTCAACCCACTTGATACATTTTCACTACCAATAGTGAATACATAAAATTGATTCGAATTACCAGGATTTGGACATATAGCTACTGGCTGAGAGCCACCATAATCGCCATCAAGTCCATTACCATTAACCATCACTTCATCATCACTGTTGTATATGGTCAAACCATCGGAATAAAGAAGCACATTCCCGTTAGTATCAGAAATGGAGGCAGTTCCACCGTAACCAACATGGTTCAAAGAATTATTTGTGGTAGCAATGGCAGTTCCTGAATTAAATGTGATACCGGCACCCTGTCCAAAATTAAAAAACCAGTTATTTGCCTGGTTCTGACAAATGGATTGTAATGTTAGAACCAGGACAAATAACAGTAGTAGACTTAATGATCTATAATTCATCATTATTCCAAGGTTATGACTCCGATATCAATTGGACTGTTAAAAACAAAATCATCACAAGAATATAGAGGTGATGTCCATTTTTTGCCAGAACAAATCACTGTTGGTGGAGTTGTTGGATATACTTTGGCAGCTTCAGCGTAAATTTTATAAATATTATGGTTATCTGAAGTACAAAAACTACTAAACTGAGCAGTCATGATCACTGGATTACCTGCATAGGTTGTTTGAACGCTTACTGTTTGTGGTTCTATTAGCTCATCATCAATATTGTAGACATAAAATTTAACTACATAATAAGTGTTTTGATCAGGTTCAACACAATCACCTTGTAATTCAACACTTACTTGAAACTGAGCATTGGCTGCAAAGCAACTAAACAATACTACCAACACAGCCTGCAATAAAAATATTGAAACCTGAGTATTATCAATATTACAGATCAGTATTTGCATTAGCCGGCTCATTATATTTGAGCAATTTGTTATTTCAACCCAAAGGTATAAAAACCATGTGCGACATTC